>Ga0315292_10000202_pt1 | contig 25171 bp, 23 predicted proteins | sample YL17G13_0_MG_FD_204029 | JGI IMG/M metagenome (GOLD analysis project Ga0315292, IMG submission 204029) | Sediment microbial communities from Yellowstone Lake, YNP, Wyoming, USA - YL17G13_0 | ecosystem: Environmental > Aquatic > Freshwater > Lake > Sediment | place: USA: Wyoming | collected... | reverse complement strand
CAACCGCCGCCACCACAACTACATCCTCCATTTGCCCCACTGCTCGTGTAGCCAATGTAAATAATCACAGCAAGCAGGATAACAAGTAATGCAACGGCAACCTCCCACATTCTATGTAATAGGGCCATTTTATACCGTTACCGAAAAAGCGAAAGCAGGATCATAAATCCGATAATCTGCCAGACGGAGCGAACCGGGCGGACAATCGTAAACAACTCCGCGACCGTCGAATTCCACAAATACTTACCCACAAAGGCCACAATCAGAATCGCAAGAATGAGCGACAAGAGAGAAGCAATAATATCCTTATAGGACTCACGACGCGATGCCGAACCGGACAGGTCCGTGGTGCAATCCAAACCCGCACGACATAGATCACGCAACATTTCTACTTAGCTGTCCGTTTTTTCATAGTGGATGGACTCCTTCGTAACAACCTCACGGTGCTCCTTAATATAATTCATGAGATGCTGTGCCTTCTCCTGCGACTCCAAATGCTCTGCGATCAGGCGCTCCATCGTCTTCTGGCCCAGACCCGCCTGCCGCTTCTGCTTCTTGAAGAGTACGCGGCCACCTGAATTCTTCAGATCCAGTGCACCAATGTTATGACTCTTCATCACACGGACAATGATGTCCTCCAGAGCCTTCATCTTTGTATTCGCCTCGCGAACCTGCACCTTCCGCGTATCATTCTCCTCTTTGAGACGGCGCCACTCAATAATGGAGTGCGTCAGCATCGCAAGCTCATTCTCTTGGGGCGTTGTCAGTGTATTGCATTCCATATCTTGTTCTGCAGCCATTTCCGATTATATAAAGTATCGTGAGTATTGTTTAAATGCCTTTTTAGCCAAATTCTTTTTAGCCAAATTCTTTTTAGCCAAATTCTTTTAGTAAAATTGAATCCAACCGATGGAGCAAATAAGACAGCATGACGCCCGAAGAAGAGGCTCAGACGATTCTCTACGAACTCTGGTTCTCCGTAGCAGAGGACATTTTCCACCGTGTATGCGTGATCACAGAGCTCACCGAGGAGCAGATTCAGGCCCTTCAGTCGGTCGCACTTCGCCCCAATGATTTCCAGATTCAGGTCGATCATGCAAAATAGAGTTTCATTCGTTCACGAATTTGTCCGCGGCAAATGTAACAACTTGTTGTTTGTTTTTTGGAACAGATCGCACAAAATGTATGGCCGCATGGCACAATGGTATATGAAATGGGCTCTGTAATGCAAATGGAACAACGGGGTTCCGCCCCGTCATTTCGTATCATGCTTTGTGCGGACAGGATCTGCCGACACATGTTCCATTTTTTGTAATTTTCGATCAACTCTTTGTAATTTTCCTCAAAATGAGCGGATTGATAAATGGATTCTGCATATTTGGAAAAGGAGTCCAGAAGAGGGGGCAAGGCATCATTGCTGGTGAGACTCGTGATCATGGGAATACGATGATGTAATTTATCCAGCATTTCAATCTTTTCAAATAAGGTGGTTTCCAAGCGTAGTACCTCTTCGCCAATATTTTTATATTGATAGACCATCCATCGAATTTGCTTTATAAAATCCTCCAGCCCACCATCCCCACGATTGCGTTTCAGACCTTCATTCAAATCATGTATGGTACGATCCAGTGATGCATCCAGATTAAGCTCTTTTAATAGGCTACTTTTGGTTATCCCTTTTAGCGTTGGAATTTCATGGCCATATCGGCGAAAAATGGTTTCTGCAATTCCAATCATATGTGGTGTTTTTTCTGGGTTTGACATAAAAGAAAAGATTTCATTATTGTGTTTGGTAATGAGATCCTTTAGCTTTTTCTTGGAAATATGGGTCGACGTCTGAATGGTCTCTTCTACCATGGTTTTGACTTCGATGCAGTGTTTCGATAATAGATTGGATACCGTTGATTTGTATTTTCCTGCTACATGGGCATCCAATGTCATATCGGGCATGACATCACCGTCCTCCCATGCAGCAGGGGCATATTCAATACTATTATGTGGCATAGAACTGGATGCCATTCTAATGATTTCGTGTATTCCAATTGCTTTGTGAATTCCACACTGGACCGGAACATTACATTTGGCTGGATCCTCGCGTATCCAAATCTTGCATATATTGACGATATGCCTTCATACCCACAGTTCCAACTCCTGGAATAGATACAGACAGATCTTTGCTGTCTTCTTGTAGGATTGGCATTAATTCTAGCTTTCCTTTGATAACGCTTGTCTCATAATTGCCTCCTCGCATACGTTTTGACTTTGACTTCGTATTGCACTTCGTATTGCGCTTTGACTTCGTATTGCACTTCGTATTGCGCTTTGACTTCGTATTGCGCTTTGACTTCGTATTGCACTTCGTATTGCGCTTCGACTTCGTATTGCGCTTTGACTTCGTATTGCACTTCGTATTGCACTTCGTATTGCACTTCGTATTGCGCTTCGACTTCGTATGTCGCTTCATTGGACGCATTCTACTAAAAATAAGGTTATTTAAAACCTCATTTGACATAGACCACTCGCATCTTATTTAATTTTGCATGCTCCTCCAATGTATAACGAAGAGTCAGTGTTTTCGATGATGTCTTTTGATTCTTTGATAATTTCTTTTGCAGTTTAATAGACCGCACCGCCAAATAGGCTGCAATCACTTTATCATTGTCTTCCACTTCCAGTAATTGTGGCGGATCCTCCCTTATTATCTTAGGAAGCAGTGTCCTCGAAGTGATATGGTACTCCTCTCGATCACTGGGAGAAAGGAGCTGTTCCACATAGATCGGCTCCGTGAAGAGTCGTGATGGTTTGGCAAGGCAATTCTTTGTTAAATGTCCGTAATCCGCACAATGCGAACAATATGAACTCACACGAAGCGGGCATCGTGCTTCAGGATGTTTTGTGGAAAAGTCCACCAGAATAGGCCGACAAATACTACACATGCATTGTAAATTGCTGTTCGGCCGAATTCAATTTTATTTTGCAGCTAGCGAATCCACAAACAGATAATCATTATGTGTACCATCCCATTGAGGATTATCTTGAAGATTAAAGTTGGTAACATTACCAAGTTTTTTATAATGATTCATTTTTAAAAAAGACACGATTGTTTCATAATCTTTTACATAAATTTCAATGATCATATATCTGGGTCGATACTTTATCAAGTTTAATCCACGCAATACTTCATATTCATATCCTTCTACATCCAATGACAACAAATCAATGGATGATACATTTGCCTCATCCAGTACTTTTTCCAAGGTGATCGCTTTGCATGCATGTAATTGATTGCTTTCCGTACGCGTGCCGTTCACACTTGACATTAAACCTCCATTAAAATCGCCGTTAATAAATGGTTCACTGTACTCATTTGAAACACATGCCGCATGGACACATATACTATGGGGGCGATTCTTGACACATTCTGTGTATGCTTTTATCGATGGTTCAATTAATACACCCGTCCATCCTCTATGAAATTCAAAAAATGCAGTATTGCTTTGTTCCAGTCCATTGTTTGCCCCCAGTTCAATATACACTCCATTTGTTTTTGATGTAAACAGCTTATCTAAAAATGTATCAATATATTCACCCCTACTTGTACGACTACTATACGACTGCATCTATCATAATGGATTACACTGTTCCTTAAATCCGGTACCTATAGTAGATCCATGTCGGCCGACCATATCCACTTTTTCCTGAATTTACGAGATCAAATTAAATTATACCACTGGCAAACACGTATCTACGCCCGACACATTGCTACCGACCAGGTTTTAGAAGAACTGGAGAAATCCATTGATTCTTTTGTTGAAGTCTACATCGGCAAATATGGTCGTCCTCGTATTACTGGTTCCCGCGCCAGCATTACTCTTCACAATCTAACAGAGGCTGGTGCCTCTCGTCTCATTAAAGCGTCTGTGAAACATCTATTGGGACCCCTTAGCCGATCCTTGCGCCCTGGCGTTGATGCCGATTTACTAACGATTCGTGATGATATGGTGACGGATTTGAATCAGCTCCTGTATCTTTTTACTCTTCATTAAGTTGCCAGGCTTAAAGCGGAAAGGGAATAACCCACGACCCATCTGGAAATACATTCGCCTCCAGATCTCCACTTAAAAACTGATTTGCCATGCCTGTAAATGGATATAATTTATTGATAAGGGCCACTGCGGATTTAAATTGTGTATATTCTTGATAGGATATGAAACGATAATAGATGGGTGGATTACCTGTTACTGTATAATTCACATACGCATTTGAATTATAGGTATATACTTTTCGAAAGAGAGTAATCTGATTCGTATATTGCATCAACTGATACTGAGATAGAGTCGTGACAAACGGTGCCAGCGGGACATTTGCAGGGTCATAACCAACAGATGAAAGTGTAGATGTCATGGGGAGCAAAAAGGGGGATATATCATATTGTCCCACAAAATATTGTTTATAAGATGGATTCTGATTTAACCAGTTTGCCAGTCCCTGTATGTTATAAAAGGAGGCAGGAGGGATCGATGGTGTATTCGGAAAGGTAGAAAAGATGAATGGAGATTGCGACATATCTATTGATATAAAGATAATACTCTCTTATACTCATATGGCGGATTATCTTCCAGGTAATACCATTCTACCAGATGAAGAAAAAGAGGAGACATCATTGACATCCTTATCTCTCTCCACGGATCGACCTGCTATCATTTTATCTTCCAATGATGTCAACGATCAGAGCTTATTTCTAAATGGTCTCACCCAAAACATTTTAATTTTGTATCATTTATTTGCGAGTCTGGGATATTGCGTCTATTTGTTACAACATGGGGCAAATTCATCCTCTGATCGGCGGGCATTTATTCACACCTATCGAACCATTACGACCCAAGAGCTCATTATGAAACCTCGAAATATCAAGGCGTTGATTGAAATCGGGATGAGTCTGGATGCCATTTCGCGAAATTATCTTCGCTCCATCGGAGCGAAAATCATAAAGCTGTATCTCGGAAACATTTTGAATATTGATATTGAGACCGTTCAGAATTGTAAGAGCATTTTCTTTCATCATCATATTGTTGGAGAAATTGACGAGATTTGGACGAGCCCCCATTATCAACAGCATATTGACTATGCGGCACTATTAAATCGTACCGAGTTAGACCATGGTCGTGTGGTACCCTATGTATGGGATTCCTGCTTTCTTACTCAGTATGGAACCAAAGAGACAATGGAATGGACTCCTCCCTCCTCGTGGGAGCAGACGGATTTTGTCATCATGGATCCAAACATTTCTTTTCAAAAATGCTTTTTCTATCCCCTGTTGCTTCTTGAGGCTTATTCTAAGCGGCATCCTGAATGGAAGGGAAAGGTCCATGTGATTAATGGGGATCGTATCAAATTGTCAGGAAATGCGCAGAATACTTTTCTTTCCTCCTTGTCCCTCTTTCATGCATCTCGCATTGTCTTGTATCCGCGCAAGACGATTCATGTCGCACTCAAAGAACATCGCTCTGCCTGTTTTCTTACCCATCAATGGAACAACGAATATAATTACATGACGCTGGAACTCTTGTATTGTAATTATCCGATTCTACATAATTCGGAGGGATGGTCGCCTTATGGGTACTATTACTCGATCAATGAGTGGGAGAAGGCCATTGAGCGAGTTCATCAGGCCATTTCCGCTCATCAAGTCAATCGCTATATCTATCAGACCCATGCCGCACAGCTCATTTGGAAACACAGCGTTCATCATCCGCGCATTCAAGAACGCTGGCGTACCATCCTCGCTGACATCTAAAGATCGGGCACATATATCAAGTAATCCCATGCTACAGATTGGAATTTCGTATGTATCTCATTCCGTTTTATTTGACCATGGTGCAAATCAAACGGCATTCACTCTTGCAGAGGTCTTTGAATCTCTCGGACACTCTGTTACCTTCCTATCCTCTTCCGCAGAGCCGCTGGAGTATCGGTCCAAATCAAATAACCAATCAATCTACGATGCCAAGGGGTTTGATTGGCTATTTGACATCGACGGTCTCCTTTCCCCCGAGGTTCGTGCCACCGTGGCGAAGCGAACCATTGTCTTTCTCCGCACCTTTCTCCAATTTACGGAAATGGATCGCGTGGTCTACATTGAATCTCCCTATGTTCCCCGTAGCATGAAGGGGGTCCATGCTCCGTTGGAAGAACAGAGGGTCCATGAAATATGGTGCTGGGATCTCCTCAATCCCGCAGAAAGTATTCCTTCCATTCAGACCCTGTTCCCATGCCCCATTCGGCGCGTTCCTTTCATCTGGTCCACCATGATTGCCGATTATATCTCTCAGAAGAAAGTGGCTAAGCCCAATGGGGCATTTATCGTTCATATCGCTGAGAATTGTATCAATAATACGAACTCCTGTATTCTTCCTCTTGTTGCTGTTCGAGAACTCCATCTGAATAAGGTCATCTCTGCGGAGTATCGGGTTCATGGCACGGATGGTATTCAGGAGAATCGCTTCTTTAAAGAGAATATACTGAATAATATTGAGATCGATAAACTCCCTGTGACATTTGTTAAGAATGAGCCGTTTGCTGAGTGGAATGGGTCGATCCTCTTGTCCCATTCCCGCTTTACCCCCCTTCGTCTATCCTTGTTGCATGCCCTTTGGGCGGGTGTTCCTCTCATTCACAATAGCCCCATCCTTCGCGATCTCCACCCCGTACTGAAAGAGCTCTTCTATGTGGGAAACAGCATTCGAGGCATGTCCGCCTCCATTACGACATTTCTTTCCCATTCTACGAGATGGTATGATGCCGTCCCTGACATCAAGGCGGCGATCACAGGCGCCTTTGGCATCGAAGCCAGGCGTGCCGAATGGGCTGCGCTGTGTGCTTCTTTAAGCCCTCGGGGACGCGTCCCTTCTTTAAGCCCTCGGGGGCGGAATCATGTGATCGCCTTTTCGGACATGTGGCCTGGATTCCAGCCCGATTCGAATGTCATTATTGATGCGCTTCGTCACGAATATCCTCATGACACATTTTCTGGTGCACTCTATCATGCGGATCTTTCCGCGCATACTACGCATTTATTGATCGTGGGCCCATTTGGAACCACATGGAAATCGGCTCTTACTATTCCAAAGGTCTTTTTCACGGGCGAAAATTGGCCTATTTCTGAGGATCCCGCCTTTTCTCTCTATTTGTCCTCCGCTCATAGGGAAGATGCGACCCATGCGAGACTTCCTACCTGGATGACCTTCATTGATTGGTATTCGGATGCCACCGAGCTTCCCGCCGATAGCAGCGCCAATCCCATCCGATTCCCTGTTGGACTTGCCATGCGCCCCCATCCTGTTTCCTTTTCCGATCGAGCGCATTTCTGCGGGTTTGTCGTAAGTAATCCGACATGTGCGTTTCGAAATCAGGCATTTGATGCCATTCACGGATATAAGCCCGTGGATAGCGGTGGCAATCTCTACAATAATATTGGAGGGCCACTGGCTCTAAAATATCCTGGTGGAGGAAGTGGCGATCTCTCCAAATATCATTTCTTTTCGGATCATCGCTTTAGCATTAGCTTTGAAAATGCGCGGGCGCCAGGATACATTACAGAAAAAGTGCTGCATGCGAAAATGGCAGGATGCGTGCCGTTATACTGGGGAGATTCCAATACGGATGATTTTGTTTCACAATCCTTTGTCAATGTGTCCTCTGTGACCGATCCCGCTGTCTTGATAAAAGTCATTCAGAAGCTGGAGGCGCATCCCGAAATGTGTGCGAAAATGGCAGCGACGCCCATTTTGGACGAGGAGAAGAAACAGAAAGCACTTGCTATACTTTCTGGGATCAGTCGGCGTTTGATGGGGCTCATTCAGCCTTTGCCTTTGCCCTCGGCTTTGCCTTTGCCCTCGGCTTTGCCTTTGCCCTCGGCTTTGCCTTTGCCCTCGGCTTTGCCTTTGTCCTCGGCTAGCTGGGATAAAGTATATGTTGTCAATCTGGATTCACGCGCCGATCGCTGGAAGAGCCTCTTGGAGGCAGAGCCATCTCTCATTCACGCGGAGCGCATTTCTGCAGTGGATGGGCGCAAACTATCATTGACTCCTGAAATATATAAGCTCTTTCAACATAATCATTTTAAGTGGAAAAAATCAATCATGGGATGCATGCTAAGTCATCTTTCCATTTGGAAACAGATCCTTCAAGAAAAGGGCGACTCCTTTTTGATCCTGGAAGATGATGTCCGATTCGAACCAGGGTGGCGAGAACAATGGAATCGTGTGAATGTACCCAAGGATGCCGATCTTGTCTATCTGGGCGGTATCCTACCGCCTAATCGGGCCGGCCTTCCCACCGTGCTTCAGAAGGTACAAGAGCACTGCTATTCGATTTTACCCAATCGCTTATTTAGTGCAGCGCCGCTTCCCATTTTTCATTTTTGTACATATGCCTATGTCATTACGCGATCAGGTGTCGAAAAAATAATGAAATACATTTCACATTCCGATCAGAAATTATTTACTCCATGCGATCATTTTCTGATGCATCCTTCACTGGGATTAACCAAATATGTGTTGCAGCCTTTATTGGCGCGCTGCTTTCAAGATGATGATTCTGCTTATTGTACCTCTCAATTTAATGATCTTCAGCGCACCGATACATTTGATAGCGACATTTGTAATAATAATGAGTGCTTCCAACAAGAGGAATTCGCCTCATTTCAGAGAAAGCAAATCAACCTTTATCATTTTTCAAATGGACCCGTTGTCCAAAGGACAACATATGCTACTCCGTTTTCAACGGAGCATGGAACATTTGACCTATATGAGCGCGAATGGCTAGAGGACATGTTACAAGTTACCATTCAGTGTCGACCTATTTTGACGGAATTTCCAGCAAACTCCTGGTTTCTGGTTCAGCGCCCTCATTTGGATGCGTTTGAGACATTGTTCCTATCCCTTGAGAAACAGAATATTCCCTTTCATGTGCTCCATTTGAGCGACGAATTCGGAGCGGATTCCCTTTCCTTCTATGGACGATCGATGTGTAAGACGGTGATTCGCAATTATCCTCGTGCGCTTCCACGTATTCCTCGCCTTTTTGTCCTTCCTCTTGGATATCACTATCGTGCAACGGCTACTAAGCCATGGGAGGAACGCGAATGGATATGGAGCTTTCATGGAACCGACTGGTTTGATCGATCCGCACAACTGGAACCACTGCGAATGGTGGAGCCACATAGTTGTCGGTTCCAGCCCGATTGGAATCATCCCACCATGACACCAAAAGAGGAATATCTCTCCATTCTCGGCAACAGTAAGTTTTGCCCGATTCTACGCGGAAATCATGCGGAGACCTTTCGCTTATACGAGGCACTCGAAGCGGGTGCACTACCCATTACAACCATTACCGATAAAGGCTATCTGGGATGGATAGAAGAACATATGGGATTATCCTCTTTGTATCCATGGACGCAGCCTCTTCTTGCCATTCAACAAGGACAATCGGAATCCATACGACAAGCCGTCGGTGAGCGATGGGCCTCGTGGAAAAAAGCCATTCGTATTACCTGTGCTGCCCTTTTGTAAAATAATAGATCATATTATAATTAGTAGATCATGTCCTATCCTGGCTGTTCCTCTTGTCAATCGGGCCCTTCTCGCCCCCCTTATCCTCCTTATCCTCCTTATCCTCCTTCGCAGCCTTCCTCTTATTCCCCCTGTTCTTCTTGCTCGACATGTCCTCCAGGACCACGCTATCCACCCATTTTAGTGGGTACAGGTCCTACCGGTCCGGCTGGTGATATTGGCCCTCCAGGACCTCATTCCGCGCCATATTACATATGTGGTACACTGGCTCCTGTTACTGTTGCATCTAATGCAACCACTATTATTGCTACCTCTGTCTTTCTTCTTCCTAGTGCATGGGATCAAGTAAAAGTAAATGGATCCTTCTCTTTTCTCTTTTCAACCGATAATTTCTATACAGGAGGATTCTATATGAGCGTTAACTCTATATTCGGAAACACATTTAAGCCTCCTTATTACTATATGAACTCCGTTATCAATCAACCTGGTCGGCGAATTGCAAGTGGCACCATTGTGGATACCTTTGAGACAACCTCTCTTATAGAAGGAGCCCCTTGTATGATTAATCTATTCTTTACCGATCTAACAGGCACGGGTCTTGCGATTACAGGGGGGACCTTTTGTTTTCAGATTGAGCCAATTACTCCGCTGGATTCGGCGTATTAAGAAGATCATATCGTTCTAGAATCTCATCCGCGTCATGATACACACGGATAAGAGAATAGGCAAGAAGCAGATCAGGCTCTTTTCGATGCCGGCAGAGATACATGAAATGATCCCATTGCTTCCAGGTGCATCCCACTTTCTCGCACAATTGATCTCGTACAAACCACCCTCCTCGATTCGGTTCATAGATACGAAGTAAGGAACGAGATCCCATCGTTAGCAAATCGGAATCATGTGTGACAATCATCTCAATCTGACCTTCCTGCTCCATCTGAACGAGTAGGTCATCTGCCTCATCCTCTGCACGGTGAATCTGGCATCCTTTTGACTCCAACCACGATAGGACCTCCATAATAAAGTGGAATCCTGGCTTCCATGCCTGCCGTGTAAGCTGATTGAGATGCGTTTCCAGACGAAATCGGTCCTCCTGTTTCATGGTGGAATTCTCGATATGCGTCCTGATTTCTTGAATGGTATGCAGCACCTCCTGTCGCTTCTTGTCCTTCTCCTGTAATTCCTCTTTTCGCTTTAAGGACGGTGTCCCATCAATGACGCAATGGACCTCGGACGCATGTGTTAGAAGAGAGGATAAGTAGGTTTGAAGAACGGTGATGTCTCCTTTGCAATGATGCAGAAACCAAAAGAGGTCGACGCCAACGGTGCGATCTTTAACCGCCTCGGAAATGGAAATTTCTGTTTCAAATCGTTTTAAGAATTGAAACAGACCTTTTATACCCATATGTTCTACCTATTTGGATTCGAGTTGCTGCGATCAAATTTATAGAATGGTAGACTTCGGATTAACATGAAATTTCTTTTTGATGGTATCGCTCGGTGGTGCCGTGAGCCGTAAGGACATCTGTGCCTCTTTCTCATAATCCGAGATCGGTAACAAAATGCCCCACCGTCCCCACACTTCCTCTTTTCCCATTGTATATCTCCACGGAAAATCGCGTGGATTCTTGATGTGGGCTTTAACAGCATGATCTTGTACTTGGATCCAGTCCGACTGGCGCTGATGCAATAATTTAAAAAGAGGGGCTTTTCCCTGTGACAAGAAACCAATATAGAGCAGCTCCGCCCAAGCTTCCGTTTCCGCTTCCACCTGATCGATCCCCTTTTCCATCTTATCCAGGCAACAAGAGTGCATCAGTTCATGCAGAAGAACGCGGGTGGCATCCTCCGCACGATAGATCATAATCGTCTCACGGTTACAGTGGTAGGTATACCCGCCATTAATATGCTGCGGCTTAATCTCCTCTCCCACATGCGTATTCGGCTCACGAAACCACCGTTTCGGAAATAAACGCACATGTGGGCTGGCTAAGAAGAAGATTCGAAAGGGCTTTGTGCCTTTTTCCGTATATCGACGCAAGATTCGCCCCCAGAGTCCCCACGGAAGTTCCTTTTTCTGTTCCTCACCATCATACATGACGATGACCTTGCCATAGTCGCATTCTCGCACTTCCCATGGCGCTGCACCCGTTTCAAATCGATGAAGCATGGTCTTTCTCGCATTCATAGGATCAAACTCGGAATCCTTGCTACATTCCTCTCGTATGTATTCCAGATCCGTTTCGGCCATATAGGGAATGATTTTCCACGATGGCTCTGGTTTTTGATATTCTTGTTCGATCTGCGCCCTTACTCCCTCCAGCAAGAGAGACATTCTATTTGGCATCGGGATTATTTATGACGAAGTAGATAGAATTGACGTGCCAGCTGCAAATGCACGTGCTCCCACAAAATGGGGATTCGATAGGATGTTACCAGAACCCAGCCCGAACCCGACTCTGCATGCCACAGAGTGGAGAGAAGCTCGGCACGCATGGCAGGTGTAATCCAGTCTGTATCATAAATGGCGTGAATCCAGTACATAATCACATCCGTCCATCGAAGATTCCGCTGAAGACAGGTATAAATCCAATTTCGCACATCTGCGATTTTAGAGGCGCCCTGATCGGCCTCCCAGTTCTGCGACCATTCATCGATTGTTTTCTTAAAATGTGTCAGCCACACATCCGTTTCTGTTAGATGGGCCCTCTTGGTATAGGCCGCCAATAAATGATCCTCTCCTACCACAGGAATCTCAAAACAGAAATCGCGAAGACGACCGCAAATGGGAAATTCCGTGGTGAGTAAAATGGAAAAGGTCGGATATTGTTCGAGGCATTCTTGCAATTGGAGCACGGACTCATCCGTTAAAAAATGGGCGTGATAGAGGACCAAATAACGTGTCTGGAGAGCCGAGGACATGAGGCAGACATCCTGTTGACCCGTCCAACGCGTCAAAATGGATTGAAGAAAGACCTTATCCGACATTGACATGCGGGCTACATCAAATCCCAGATGGATATGGGACTCCTCATAGGGAATACTTTTCCCCGTGGCATCATCGTCTTCATCTGGATCCCCACCATTGGTCTGCTTATTGAGAAACCATGTTCCTGTTTTGATTTCAAAAGGTAGTCCCAGATTCTGCGACTGTTTTCGTATAAAATCGAGCAATTGGGTTCGTTTTCCACATCCACTTGAACCTCGCCATGCGTAGCTCGATGGCTGCGTCATTTACTCTTACTTTTTTTAACATGTTTAAGCCACCAACGGCGGCGATGCGTTCCGCTTTAAGCTTCTCGCTTAGCTGGATTCATAGACAATATAAATTCCTTACCAACCATGAACCATTTTCTACCATAGGTAATACTGTTAATGATATACCATTTGCAATAGGTCGTCACTCGAGTGCAACAGGAATTACGAAGAGTATCATGAAGGGAGACAAGGGACGCCGCCGCCTCTTCTATTGTTTCTGTATTCATGTACCCCATATGCTTTATATAAATACTCTCACCTTTAAATTCAATATAGCACTGCAACGGTTTAAATAGATGCGGCGTAGATTATCTAATTATGATTCTATCTATCCCCTATCAAGCATTTGAAGTCGGTAATATTCATATTACACCATTTCAAATGGATCGTTTTGGCAAAACCATTGCCCGACTTTCCTACAAGGATCACTCGATTGACTTTCAAGATGTATCCATTTTGTCGCCGCCGCTTACCGTGCTGGATTATCATCCTGAAACCTCACGTTTGCGGTTAGATTTATCGGATCATCACATGTTTCAAGTAAAGATAAATACACTGCATGATTATTTAATCAGTACCATTTATGTTCATCAGCAGAGTTTTCTCAATCAAAAAAATAGATCCTATGATTTTGTGAAGCGTCTCTTTTATTTTTTACTGGATGGGTCTGTTCTGTCTCTCTTTATTTACCCCACCGTACAGGTTAAAAAACAGAATGGCACCCATTGTACGATTTCGGATCTCAAAAAGGGCGATGTGATTCGGTGTGTGATTCGTCTTCAGGGCATTTCACAAATTATTAACAAAGGGGAACTGCGCCTGCGGCTGCATCATTCTGTGCCATCCACCTGGCTTATTTCCTCTTCGTAATAACGGCCGTTGCCATCGCGCAATAGGAGATGAAAATCGCAATACTAGATAGAACTAAGGCAATAACAACGGCAGAAGACTGATCTGTTCGGGTATAATAGTAGAACCAGATGGCAATACAACTGAATAGAATTCCTACTCCGCCTACCGACCAAATAGAGGCGAGTTGCGGTGTGAGATCAGAATATGAATCGGCTGAGGCACCATTTTTTGCCAATAGAGAAATATTCGTAATAAATAGAATTATTGCTACAAGGGCAAACCCACCACTTGTCCACATCATGTATGGTGATGCGGGTGCTGCTGCTGATGATGTCGATGCTGCAGATGATGTCGATGCTGATGCTGACATGGTCTTTCTATTCTTGTTACTTTTTATTTGGGCCCGTAGAACCCTTAGAAGGTAATAATGTCTGCGGTGATTGAATATCACCTCGATCAAATAGAAATATGGAAGTGACAAAGGCCACTAAAAGTAACATACGCTCTATCATAATAAAAATGTTAGAGACTGCAAAGTCATATTTGGAGTCCGAACTCATGTCTATTTCTATTCTCTTTTATTATCTATCTAGTAGATGCGAAGGACTCGCAAACGAAGTACTCCAAAACGAAGTACTCCAAAACGAAGTACTCCAAAACGAAGGGCTCCAAAACGAAGGGCTCCAAAACGAAGTACTCGCAAACGATGGACCCATAAACGAAAGCTGGCCTTAACCGACTTTCATCGGTGTCATCCTGGGCTGAAATCCTCTCAGCAAACCTGTTTGCCCGATTCAGTCTATTCTCAACTTCAGAGTAAACAACATGTTTCCACTAAAGATGCCCTCTTTCGGCAATATGACTGCAAACCAGGTGAAGAGCATTGCTTATTGGATCGCGCGCCATTAGATGATACTATAAAGAAAGATCTCCGTAAACAATACCTGCGCCCACGAAGACCAAAGGCGTGGAATGAAGATCCCGATATGTGGCTCGATAACTTTAATATTATGCATGTCATGAAACAATATCAGGTAGCGTATCCTTGGTTCAAGTTTATCGGTGTTTTTCCCATTGATTTCTCTGCTCCCGACCCGTATACAAAAACGGAGAAACCAAAGTGTCTCTACAATGAATTATGCGATCTGAACTTGACCTCTGAGTATGAGGAGGGAACCCGCGGCATCGGTGTGATTTTCAATCTGGATCCCCATTTCAAAGGAGGAAGTCATTGGGTGGGCCTCTACATCAACTTAAAGGATATCAAGGCTCCAAAAATCTCGTATTTTGATTCCTATGGATACAAGACGCCCGCGCTGATCGCCAGACTCATGCGATCCTTTACTCTTCAGATCCCAACCTGTACGCTGGCATACAATGCCCGCCGATTTCAATATGGCAATTCCGAATGCGGGATGTTTAGCATGTATTTTATTGTCTGCATGATGAACGACATTCCATTTGATGAATTCTGCAAAGATGCCGTGAATGATGGAATGATGTTGGAATTACGTCAGATCTTATTTGCAAAATAAGTTGAGATGAGTTTCATATTCATGCTGTCGCACGAAAAGGCATATAAAAGATTTATCGGATACAGTTAGTAAATGTCTCGCCCGGTCCAATCGAATGGAGCAACTCAGGCGATATTCTTTAGTGAAAAGAATTATCGAACACTTCAAACCGTATTGATGCAGGACTTCCAGGAGAAAAATGGTGCAGCCCTTACGGATCAGCAAGTAGATCGCCTTTCTAAAACACTCGAGCATTACTTGAATCAGGTGTATGAAAAACAGGGCAACAAGCCCCTTCCTGTTCTCAATAAGGAGGTCCTTAGTACAACCTCGAAGGATTTTTCACAGTATCTTCAGCGCAAAGAAGTCACCAAGAATACCAATTCAGTCAAAAAGGTAATGGATGATGGGCTCTTTCAAGAGACATCTCAGCGGTTTGAGCGCCTTACACAGGAGCGTAATGAGGTGAAAGCGCTCCCCCCTTCTACGCCCGATTTTCGTATTTCGCTTTCAGAGGATGGCCCGCCCGCCGCTGAAATGTTCGAGCGTGCCAAGAAACAGCGTGAAATGGAAATGCTTCGTAATGCACAACAGTCCACGGAACTCATGAAGGCGGAGGCGGGTATTCAGGGACGAGTTCAGGCGGATTCATCGTTTCGAACCCAACAGGATCAGCAGAATCGCAACATGGAGATGGTTCTATCGAAACGGACATCTGCGCAAGCACCCTTTGCACCATCGGATGTCGCCCTCACGGTGTTGCCCGATCGTCGCGAGCTTATGCTCGCCCCCATCGGATCCTTCGACACCATGACAGGATCCCCCGATCCACGCGGCCTCGGTCAAGCCAATGCGAACCCCACCATTGTCGCCCCTCAGCTGGCATCGGCCACCGTTAACCATTTGCCACAGAACTATGTGGTACGCGAGGACAAAGTCGTTAGCTATCGCGAGATCGAGAGCAATCTCTTCGTCTATTCGGCGGATCGTGACTGGCTGCGAAACAACAAGGAGAATCGCTATCAGTTTACGGTGAACTTCGACCCCGCTGCCAACGGACAGAGTTTCGGACCAAGTCTGGCTTCTCAGCAGAAGTTCAAGAACATTGTTCGCATTGAGCTGGTGAAAGCTATTATGCCTGGTGAAAGCTTGGATGTGACGGTCATTCGTAAAAATGCGGCATCCTCTACTTCCGAGTCAACCAATACAAGCTACCAGGACAATATTCTAAACATGCCCTATGTCATTCTTCGTGTGGCGGAGCTCGAAAACAACAACTATGGAACGGACAATTTTCTGGACAGGAGCTTTGGTGTGTTACAGTATGATGCCGCGTGGATTTCGGATACTCTTAACCAAAGCACCTGTTCCAAAGGGTTTTTGGCAATGATCCCTAAGTTTTTGAAGTGTCAAAAGGAGTACTATCCTACCCCGCTTTCCACCTTGCAGAAAATGACGATTGATATTCGTCGCCCCAATGGTGAACTTGTCAGCAACAGCCCTGATACTTTTAACATTGGCGGTATCATTACTACGTCGGGTACTCGGGGTACAGTATTTCCCTTTACAGTAGATACTTCTGGATCCAGCTATAATCTATTGGTTCCTACTGTTACTGGCTATCCAGGCAACTTCTTTATTAATACGGTAACCTATTTTAGCAAGTTTGAAGTGTGCCTGGGAGATCGTATTCAAATCAGTGGATATACCTATTCGGATACCGTGCTAAATGATCTAACCTACGGTCAACAGCTTCGTGCCTTCTGCAACTGGGTGAATCGTCCTGAAGGTCATATTGTAATCGGAACTGCCTTTAGCCCTACGACGGCAACGATTCAGGATGGAACCAATGAGGTAGGCTATGCCAACTTTATTGCCATTCAGGCCCGATACACTGATCCGACCACAGGTAATATTGCAGTAGATCCCTTTGATGCCACCATTGGTACTAACTTTGGTAATACGCTGAATGCCTTTGGCATTGGTCTACAGTCGCCGATTCGCCTCATCAACTTGAATAAGCAGCTCAATCTCGTGTTTCGCATCATTACCCGCGAAATGGACTCGCTTCCTCAAATCCGCCCTGATAATAACTATTAGATACTTGTCTGAATTATTATATGTAGTATGTTGTGATAAATACTAAAGATAATAAGAATAGGGATGTTTCGCACATTATTCCATACACTACAAACGGAGCCATCCGGTTTGGCTCTTTCGCAGACCACATTACCGCCTTTCGTTCCGTCACATCCTGTTGCACAGCAGCCATACCCGCAACTGCAACAATCTCAGCCTATACAACAACCGCAACAGCAGCCCAACGGAATCGCTCCGCCTGATCTCATGCAAGTGGAGTTACGAGCTCACGAACAGAAACAGTGGTTTTTTGATCTCCAGAATGCCAAACAGAAACACCAATTCAAAGATGATAAAGCATCGCCCCTTTTCTATCAACGCGTGGATCATGCCGTCTGTCCCACCGAATTCCGTATGAAAGGAACGATGCAGCAGGCGCTCGAAGTCGCTCCTCCTCTTCCTGTCTATGAAGTCAAACCCGATGCTCTCTTCCAGTTTGTTACCTCCCCTCCTCTTTCCTTTCACGATCCCAATGCTATCAGCCATGTCTTGCACGAACCCGCCCAAAGCGTGGCTTTTCAAAATAAGCCCATTCCACGCATTCAGGAAGCTCGAAATGTGGAGGCCTATCCCTTCTGTTCCGATCTGGCAGATTCCCTTACCGCTCCCTTTGATCGTGCCTGTCTTCAACAACTCTTTCGTGCCATGGGTGGTGAGAGTCGCGGAACCGCCTATCCCCAAGATGCCAATCTTCACCTCTATCACTCCATGGGGACACTCGGTGCGGTCAAACAATATCTGGGTCATCTTCGTGCGCTGACGAACAGCACAGACTATTCCATTCAACGAGATGCCATGATTCAATTCCTCGGCATCACACCCGAACAACTCATTCGCCGCGCCCCTTATTATCAAGGCGTAGAGGTCTTTTGGTTTGTTACCGCCCCTGGAAATCCTCATCTCATACTCGGATTCCTCCAACGAATGATTCAACCCGATATTGTCCGCTACTATGAGTCCTCTTCACCCCTTATTAATGGTATGCTTCAACTTACGGATATTCGTTTGAAAGGGGATATGACATGTCAGGTGACTGCAAAGGATGGCGCCTGGATTGCCGTGAATCAATCCGCTCATATTGATCATGATATCTTTCACCAGGATCCATTATCTGAAGGACGAAAAGGTTTAGCAGTAAAAATGGATGGAGTAATTACACCTCTTACTCTGAAAGTAACAGATGCCGCTCCCCGTGTCGCACGCGTCTATACGAGCGGTCTCTCCCTTATTACCTGTGAAATGACAAGCGCAGATAAGCCCATTCCCGCTGCCGCCTATTCCCTCACTTGCGAACCCCGCGCACCTTTTCTCACCTATGAAGTGGGGCCTACCAGCCATCTCTTTGAAGAACTGCGAAACCCTGGCATCTTCGAACAGTTTCAGGAGATCGTTCAGCTGGAATATCATTTGCATTCGGTGGAACGAGAACAGGTGCCTGGGAAAAAGGCATTTGTTCGCATGAATAGCGCGCACTCCACCATTGGATTACCAAATCTGGCCTATCAGAGTTGGAAGACGATGACGGTTGCCATTCGTCTACGAACCATGCCAATTCGTGATACCCTATTTCATTTTATGATGGGGAAAGGGATGTTGGCGGTGATCATTCAGAAAGACGGTTCACTCTCCATCGAACACAATCTAGGCGGTGGTGCCATCCTTACCCTTCCCACGCGTCTATCTCTTTCTATCAATCGCTGGTATCTCTGCTCCATCGAGCACAATGCCTATACCTTTGAATTTCGCTGCGATCCCATGGACGATTCTTTACTTGCGGTTTCTGCACCCATGGTATCTGTATCCAGCCAAACAGGGATTCCCTTGTATAGCCCTAATGCGATCTGGCAAACGGAGCCGTGTCATATCATGGTCGGCACGACTACAAAGCGCGGACTACAAGGATGGAATAGTTTGTATGCTACCTCCTCTTTCTTCTATGATCTCGCCTGGATCCATTTCTTTGATCGTGTTCTTACGAAGGAGGATCGTGTGCGCGAATGTCAGGCGAATTGGATCTACACCGCCTATCCTGATGTAAGTGGGGCATACTCTACTTGAGTTGAATCGCAAAGATTTTTCCTGTATTAATATCCATGCGACCTTCTCCAACCGGTGCACGATTTGCCTGGGGATCTGTCTCTGAAAATAGTTCAATAATAGATCCACCTGATCCTTTCTTTTCACGAATGAAATATAATGTCCCTTTGTATTCAATCTTTGCGACACGACGCGTCCTCTCAGACGGTGGTGGTAACGAAGCGGAACCCAGTGCCTTCTCCACGGCACTCATGGTGGTTTCTTTTGGAGCCATTGTGGCCTTCTTAAATAACATTGGCGTTTCAGAGATATCTACCTGTAAATTAGGGTCAAACAGGTATTGATTGGGACGGCCATCGATATTTACACATGTAACAGCATCATTTTCACCTGCATTGAGAGTACAGTCAATCGCGGATTCCTTCATCACGGTCAAAATGGCCTGATTGACCTTGTCTTTCTTGGAACTAATCATAAATATATTTTGATCTGAAGTAATGGGGATGGTTTTTATTAGTTTTCCCTCATCATCGGTCATCGGGTAGGAATCAGAATTGACAATTGTAATGTCGATCTTTTTACTATCGAGTTGCTCATCTGAAAAGGTGGTATAGTACGTGTAGACATCGACGGTTCGTTCATCGAATGGCAAGTCCTTGTGCGAGCAAATGCGAATGGCACGGCCTTTCACTTGTTCCAGGCGCACATTGTTCCAATAGGGCTCCATGATGTGAACGGCACGGCAGCATTTGAGAGAAATGCCTTCTGCGCCAGCTCCAGTAATACCAATGACTCGACAGATTTCTCCACGCATATTTAGGGTTTTTTCAAAATGCTTTTGAAGAACGGCACGCATGTTTCCTGGTAGCTTGTCAAAATTACCATTAAACACATTCAGAATCAAGTTACGCCGTCTGGGCGATCCCTCTCCTGTAAAGAGAATAAAGCGATTTTGTCCTACCCTTTCAAATGACTTTATGGTAGCATCCGTGAAATGGGGATTGGCGTCGCTGCCCTTGATCTCAATCTCGGTATATCCATTGGCCTTTAGAGCAATACCGAGCACGCCCAGGCCTTCGACGACCTTAAATTGAGAGTAGACCAGATTGCTGCCCTTGTTATTTCTATTAATACGATCGATCATCTCGTATAATTTTGTGGAATAACGCTGAAGACCTCCATCCTTTAGATCACTTGGCACCATCCTGAGGAAACGATCGCGGAATCTATCCAGTAGACGCATGGCATTTGCAATGCGATCATTGTAGGATGATTCCTCGGCGGCTTTTCCTGTGACAAGCGATTGTACTGCTTCGGCGGCTTGTTCGAGGATTCCTGCTGTGGGTTTTACCGCAGGTGCTACCACAGGCGCTGCCGCAGGCGCTACACCTGGCTTTGGCATTTTCTGTGCGGATGGGACAGATGGGACAGATGGCGCAGGCATTGGTTTCGCGATCGTCACAGAAGCAGTAACAGGTGCGACTGGAGGTGCTACAACAGGTGCTGCAGCAGGCAATGCAGATTCCGCAACAGGTGCCTTACCTGGTTTCTTCATTTTTACGGGTGCAACTGCAGCCTCTTTAACAGTCAGTACTTTACCAATCATCTCCGTTAGTTCATCATTTTCCATTTTTTCCGCCATGGCTTTCAACTTCTTCAATTGTTCGACCGACATCTCTTTGAGCTTATCTTCCTCAGGATCTCCACCCTTTTGGTCAGGGTATCCACCCTTTTGGTCAGGGTATCCACCCTTTTGTGCATTCATTTTAGCGAGCAATCTCTGAATTTCAGGATTCTTTGATGTACGATACGACTTCAGATCTGCTTCCGATAATTGCATGAGTTCATCGATCATTTCCTGATTTTCATCTTCCTCATTTTCCTCATTTTCCTCTTCCTCCTCCTCAATGGCATCTGGGTACTCTTCTGCATCCGCATCCTCTTCCACATCATCAATGCCCGCATCGATCAATGCCTTAAAATCAGGAATGTTATGATAGGCCGAATTTTCTAAAATGACACGCTGTCCATCTACCACTTTTGTCATGCATTCCTTTTTAATTTTTAATTTCAAATCATCTGGCAAATCTCTAAATGTAAATGCGCCGACATCATTATATTTTACAGCTCGGTAATGATTATCACCAACATAGTCAACCAGCACATAATAGTCGGGTTCAAACTCTTCTGCACGATTGGCCTGGCCGCAACCAATTTTGAGTTTCTGATTATCAAAAATAACCATTTTAACATTCAGTGCAACTTCGAGTTCATTAATGGACCAGTCTTCCGCATAGAATATGGAAGTTTTAATTTTCTCTTTTGCATCCTCCAGCGTCTTCACACTTTTAAGCCAGGCAGACTCATGACCCAGGGCAGGAGCTTGTATTTTCCAATCGTCTAATACAGGCTGGGTTAGCTCCTCCGCAACAATAAATCGTAACTGTGCGACAGTATAATCCACACCAACATCCTTCAATCCGTCGCGTAACGATAAGAAGAAGCAATCGCCTGCTCCACCTACATCCTCAATCGTATAGCCATCATCATTCATATAAGTTTCGATCCACTGTGGGTCTTCGTCATCTGCATTTTCCCAGTCATTTTCCCAGTCATCCTCTTCGTCCTCCTCTTCCTCCTCATCCTCCTCATCCTCGTCCTCTTCCTCGTCCACAATTGCATCAGGGTAATCCAATTGATATGCCTCCTCCACTGCGGCATTTGCCGCTGCAATATCCTCATCAGTATAGGTTCCCTCTTCTGCCTCATCCACTACTTCCGATACACCTCCTAATTCCGCATCGGCTTCCGCATCATTTCCAGGAAAGGGGCGCGTAATTCCTGGAGGAAATGTAAAATTACAAAGCGCACGGCTACGGAATCGATAACTCGACGGATTTTTCATTTTCGCAAATACTTCGACCACCGCAAAAATGTCTCCACCTGCATCTTTACCCTTTTCCTTACTCTTCTCTCCCTCGATCTCGCCAATTCGGGTTTCCGTGTATTTTTTCAGAACATAATCGCTCATCGGGCACTCAATAATACCATGATCGTGGACGGCCGGCATGTATTCCGCCTTGGATCCCTTATAATATGAAATGAGACCCGTTAGACGCTTCTGTAATATAAACCTCTTATCTTTTTGAATCGAAAGATCTTTCTTATTAATGAATTCCTTCACAAAATTCTCATCATCCAATGGTAAACGTGGATACGAGACATAGGTTTCCGTGTCCGAAATACGGAGGCCTTCTGCCTGTAATGCAGCCTTGATGCGCGGATAAATGGCGCGAATTCCCTCTTGAGCCTCTTCATTGTAACGAACACCTACAAATTCCTGACTGGAGTCATCGCGCTCATATCCCTCAGGAAAGACCGAAAGAAGGGCTTTCATTTTTCGGTCCGACGTAAGAAATCGAACCATATCAATTCGCTTCTCCCTCTCTGCAATTTGTCGAAATTTTGTCATATCCGCGTCATTTACCGACATCAAAAACATTTCTACGCACTCGATGTATCCACCCAGCACATTGGAAAGAATACCCAGCTCCTCTGGAAAGTTAATGATGGGTGTGCCCGATAGACCAATGATTTTACTATTTCGCGCATCCGATAAGAGTCGGTAAAACATATATCCACGAGAATAATTGGCATCCAGTCCGCATGCATTTGGTTTCCATCGTCCTGGCTCAATGGTTTCCACAGGAATCTTTCTTTCCGCCTTGCTTCTTGCCACAATAAATGGGACGATGTTTCCACGCATCAAACGGATTAAATTGTGAATTTCGTCAATGACAATCACTTTATTATCGAATAGACGCTCATTTGGATCGCATGCAATCGCTTTTAGCTTCTTAGCAGAAATACCGTTATAACTGATAAATGTCACGCGATTCTCAATTGTATTGGTAATTTGTTCGCGAATATCGACTTGTTGTTGTGCGGTAAGCTCTTTAAAATTGGAGGGTTTCTCAAAATCAATGACCCATAATACGCACCGATTCGGGTCTTTGCGTGCCAGTAGACTCTCAAGATACTTATCAGAAAGGGATAAGACGGATTTGGCATACAATAAGCCTGCACTTCCCATTTGTAAAAAGTTCTGTGCGATCCAATGATTATTTACATTGAAATGACGAAATCCGCAAAAGGAGATTTCAGACATAAAGTTAGCACGCAGTGAAAAGGGGGTCATGACAATGATATTCTTATTTGCCGTTCCATACAGGGCCTCCGCGGCGGCAATCGACGAACAGGTTTTGCCCGATCCAAGACCGTGATACACCAGCATGCCGCGATAAGGGGACGCATTGCGAATGTACTCACGAACAAACTGCTGGTACAAGAAGGCCTCTACCTCCTTTCCTGTCGCCAGTTCAAGATCTTTACACGCATTTGGGTTAATCTGATCTTTTGGAATAAAACTCGAGAGAAATTGTGCGTAATTGCTCTTCACAAACTGCGAAAAACTTCGTCGAGTTTGTGGTACATACACGGATGTATCCGTGCGATATGGATTATTAGACATAATTTCCCTTTGTTTGATTTCATATTGTTTTAACTCGTTACCCGTTTTGAGCTGAGATAACTTGGCATCTAATTGCTCCTGCTGAATGGGGGTTAATTCCACTTTGCGCTCTGTTTGATCGGGTGTTCGCTTAGCACGCGGCAACTTCGGCTTGATCGGTGCGGGTGCAACTGGCATGGAAGATACCGCCATGGACGGTGCAAGCGCGGGAACGGCCGGATGCAGTAAAGGATTGCTCTGTGCTGCCATTGACTTTTTCTTTTGTGCTTGGCTGATCGGAGGACCTGGACTTCCCTGAAATGGCTGATGGGCGGGCTCCAATGGCTTTTCAGGCAAGGCCGCCTTATCGGATGCCGATAACTTCGCAGTCTTCCTATTTGGTTTAAAAACGGGAGGTCCACTCGGATCAGAAGACATCTAACCTCTACTTAGAAACTATATAACCATCCTAACACATACTGTGTGGTAGGATGAGTGATTTGAGATGTTAATTTATAATGAATTAGGTTGGTGGAATAAATATTGCATATAATATCGTGTCGGCAGTAATAATAAAGGTACTACCTGGAGCATAAGGTGTTCCTGAACCATCTGCTGCCGTATTCCATTCAGTAAATGGGTCAACTGGGAAGTCGTCATCATTGGCTAACACAGTAACCGTTGCCCCAGATGAATAGAGCGTTGAATCAGTTGGTGGATTACCTCGAACTCCATTGGAACTATATGTCACTGTATAAATACCTGGTGCATCTACTGCACTTGGAATAACTACAAGCGGTTCAATAATACAACCATCACATGTTGGTGGAATGTACTGCCCTGTTGACGTTGAATAAGGCGCAGTAATGCTGATTCCATTATTCAAATAAGGCGGCGTCGTGCAGTCCGTACATAGAACATTCACACCATTGTTTGCATTCGGAAATCGGGTATGACATTGCTTGACAAAATGCTGCTGATTTTGATCGGGCGTGGGGAAATTACAAGTTGGATTCTTCATCGAATAATAGGTATCAAATGCGGGCAAATAGGGATTGGACTGATTGTTAATCGGCGTGGGATATACATTTTGAATCTCTGTATGTGATGTCGATGAATAGTTACTAGTCGGGCCATTCGTATTCACGCAGTAACATGCTGGCAAAATGACATACGCATTCTGAGGCACTTCAGGTGGAGCAGGGCTTGTACCAGGAACCGAGCACGAATTGCGACCCGCTGCCTGTAGTGTAATGTTTTCCGAGGAGTACACTTGGGATGCGCTTCCC
>Ga0315292_10000201_pt1 | contig 25194 bp, 33 predicted proteins | sample YL17G13_0_MG_FD_204029 | JGI IMG/M metagenome (GOLD analysis project Ga0315292, IMG submission 204029) | Sediment microbial communities from Yellowstone Lake, YNP, Wyoming, USA - YL17G13_0 | ecosystem: Environmental > Aquatic > Freshwater > Lake > Sediment | place: USA: Wyoming | collected... | reverse complement strand
ATGATCCGTACCTAGATAGCTGGTTAAAGTCTATTGAGGTTGCAAATATTCCAAAAACAAACACATGGACCAAAGTTTCTCGTTCTTTGAAGTTATGGTGGGCTGCTTAAAAAATAAGCAGCATTTTTTTCTTGCCAAGTAATTAATCGGGTGTTAACTTAATTTTCGTCGGGCGGTTGTAACGAACGCAAGTGAGCACAACGCGAGGTAAACTCTGAACGATCCGACCTCTCGCCTCAGTTATGTTTTATCTGAGGTTTAAAGCCTAGTAATAGGCAATATCTCCAGGTGGGGATGGAAACTGAAACACCATAAGTGAGATATAAAAAAACACGTTATGCTCTTTTTAAATTGAATATTAAGAGTGGTTTAGCTTGGTAACCAAGTATTCTACATAGGGTAGAAGAAAAAGTTACCTAGACACTTGGTAACAAGAGTTGAAAGGCGAAAAACCGTCAATTTAACGCTCGGTTAAAGTGAAGGATATTAAATCCCCTTCAAGAGAGAAAGACAGCGAAAGCTGTAACCCCTACAGGGAAAGGCATTTTTCGGTAGGTGACTCTAGAAAACCGTCCAGAACAAGACGTTAAAATGTAACACTCACGGTCTAATTTCGATTAGAAATCGGACAGTTCATTTGTAATAAGAATGCACTTTATTCAAATGATGTGAGGTTAGCTTCCTTAAAAAGGTTGGATAAAAAATACCCAATTAGCTACTGGGTAAAGGAATCCGACAGAGAAGAAAAAACTCTCTAAATCAATAGGTTCCTCTTTTAATCAGGAAAAGACGCTCCGACCGGAGCAAAGCCTGAACACAAGACATAACTTGTGGGGACCGTTTTATGGACTAATTTTTTACCTGTGCATAAAGGAAAAAATAGTCCCTTGAGGTCAAACAAGGACATCAAAACCGATTACCCTTTGCGTCACTAAAGGGAAAAAGCGCCCTAACCTCCCTTAAAAGAGGTTAGGGCTTTTTTTATATATTTTGGTCTAAACCGATATTAAACCATTTGCCCGCATCGGCATCTTTGACTGACTTTGCACCTTGTAGGACAAGACTGTTTTGAGTTTCAATGACTTGAAAACATTTGAAGTCTTTGTAAAGGACTAGCTTTAGATCTACATGAAAACTTCTAATTTTCTTATAAAGTTGACCGGCTTTAAAAGTAAAATAGTTTGGTTTGATTTTCGATTTTTTTCGATTGTATGTTATGCCTTTATCTTTACAAGCCTGTGCTATGGCGTCTTGCTCTTGATCAAAATAGGTTCCATCAGAAAGTCCCCATCCTTTTAGACTGTTCTTGTCTACATCTTCAACTATTTCAGCTATTACGTTCCAAATGCGGTGTTTGTTTTCTGATAATTTTTCGACTTTGATTCCCGTATCTGGTGGACCAGAAAGCAATCTAGACATAAAAACTCCTACCTCTTGATTTTTAAATGGATTCACTATGAACCATTCAAACAACTTTTCGGCAGGATTCCTTAAAACTTTAATTTATTTAAAAAATAATATTATTAGATGCTTACGAAAATTTAGACTTGGATTTCAACGTAGACTAAGTCTATGATCGCGCCAGCGGAACTGCCAACGGTTTGGGTTTAAGGTATGGTGCCTTAAACCCAAATTGTTTATGTGCAAGTGTGACCGCCCTTGGTTGGCTCATGCCGCTTTAGCGGCATTCTGCCGCAGGTAAACGATAAAATCCCAACGATCTAAAATCATTGGGATTTATAATATTTCATTGTTTTTATTCTACCATTGCCGTCGCTTCATCTGCTATTGCTGCGGCTACTGCTGGCATAGGAGCCGAAGGTGGTACTACAGTATCAATTGATGTAGGAACTACGGCAATAGGCAACATAGCGACTTCTTTACGAGGGCGACCACGTTTTTTGGCTGGAGTACCTGCGTCTTTACGAGGGCGACCACGTTTTTTGGCGGGCACAGCGGCTACTGCTGCATCTTTACGAGGGCGACCGCGTTTTTTTGCCGGTGTTGCGGCTACAGCATCTTTACGAGGACGACCGCGTTTTTTAGCCGGTGTTGCGGCTACTTTTTTAGGACGACCGCGTTTTTTGGCAGCTACTTTTTTAGGGCGACCACGTTTTTTGGCTGGAGTAGCGGCTACTGCGTCTTTACGAGGGCGACCGCGTTTTTTAGGTGTGGTTGCTTCGGTTTCCATTTGTTCAATGAGCATTAGAGCTTTTTTAATTAATTTTTTCTCTTTGCTCATTTTTGCAAGCCACTGACTATAATCAGCTCGTTTAGGTGCTCCTAACAACAGAACTTTTTTAGGTTTACGTGTGTGTAGTTTTATTTTTTTAGAAGTTTTTTGTTTTAATTTTACCACTTTAGACTTGCGAGTATGTAGACGTGCATTTCGCGCTTCGACTAAAGCATCGAAACCTTTAACTTTAACGTCTGCGTGACATTTACCGTCAGCGATCCATACAATAGTAGCAACGGCAGTATTAAACTTCTCAGCAATGTTGGCGAACGTCTGAACTTTCTGACCTTTAGCTTTGCGCTGCTCTCTGGTGATTAATTGTGTCTTGATAGCTTTTACTTGGGTTGCCGTTAAAACTTTACTCATATTCATCTTCTCCTTTTAATTGTCCACTAGCACCACATAATCACTTATCGGCTTAAAATAATTTTTCTTTAGAAGAATGTTCTAAACAATGCCTATTTAGAACATTTTTTTATCTTTGTCAATATTTATAACATACTGACATTATTGGTGTATTTTATTTATTTTTTATAATTATCAAATTTTTTTGTCGGTGTCTCTTGATTAAGATTTACTTGATGTAGAAATAGCTTGCGTCTACTAGTTAGCAGGCTGTAAATTAAGAGGTCAAATTAAGAAAAAAATACTGTCATTTTAGCTTATTAGGTGATCTCGGTATTTTTTTCACTATAAGGGGTTCTGGATGTTAGTTATCAAAAGAAATAATCAAGCTGAACAAGTACAGTTTGATAAGATATTATTTAGGCTTAAAGCTGTATCTGAAGACTTGCGGGTGGATTCCGTAATTGTTGCCCAAAAAGTAGTTTCAGGTCTATACGACGGTATAAAGACTCAAGATATTGATACCTTAATAGCAGAAACTGCTGCGGTACTGACTACCGAACATCCAGACTATTCAAAACTTGCCTCGCGGGTTGCCGTCAGTAATTTGCATAAACAGACTAAAAACTTTTACCAAACTATGAAAGACCTCTATAAGGCAGGTATTTTAAGTAGTGATTTCATTAAGCTTGTGAAATTACACGGGAAAAAATTAGAAAAGCAGGTTGATTATACCAGGGATTTCAACCTTACCTATTTTGCTTTTAAAACATTAGAAAAAAGCTATCTACTCAAAATTGATAACATTGTAGTGGAACGTGTACAGCATCTTTTCATGCGTACAGCCCTCCAAGTGGCGGGCACCGATTTCGATCATGTGCTTGCTACATATGATTTAATATCTAAAGGATATTACACACATGCAACTCCTACACTGTTTAATTCGGGTACAACGCGACCGCAGCTTGCTAGCTGCTTTCTGATGTCCTGTCAGGATTCAATAGACGGTATTTATGATGCCTTAAAGGAAGCTGCCCAAATTAGTAAATTTGCTGGTGGTATTGGCATACATATGCACAACATAAGGTCTAAAGGTTCTAAAATTAAAGGTACAAACGGGATATCTAGCGGAATAGTTCCGATGTTAAAGGTTTGGAACGAGACGGCTAGATATGTAGACCAAGCAGGTAAGAGAAAAGGCTCGATAGCTATTTATTTAGAGCCTTGGCACGCGGATATTGAAGACGTACTCCAGTTAAAAAAGCCTACAGGAAAAGACGAGCTAAGGGCGCGGGATTTATTCTATGCTCTTTGGGTTCCTGACTTGTTTATGAAGCGGGTAGAAGCCGATGGTGTCTGGTCGCTTATGTGTCCTAATGAGTGCCCTGGTTTATCCGACACTTACGGTGATGAGTTTGAAGCCTTATATAATGATTATGAGGCAGAGGGTAAATACCGCAAACAAGTACGTGCTAGAGACTTGATGGTTAGTATCATCGAAGCCCAAATCGAGACTGGTGGACCTTATTTCCTTTTTAAAGATTCTATAAATAGAAAATCAAACCAAAAAAATATTGGTATGATTAAAAGTTCAAATTTGTGTACCGAGATAGTCGAGGTATCTAATGAGAATGAAATTGCTGTATGTAACCTTGCAAGTATTTGTTTAAGTAAATACGTTAAAGACGGTGCCTTTGACTATGAAGAATTGCACCGTGTAACTAAGATCGCTACTTATAATTTAAATCATGTTATTGATTTAACTTTTTATCCCTTAAAGAAAACTGCTAAAAGCAATTTAACTCACCGTCCTATTGGACTAGGTGTGCAAGGTTTGGCTGATGTATTTTTCTTATTAGATTTGCCTTTTGAATCTCAAGAGGCATTGGACATAAATAAGAAAATTTTTGAAACTATTTATCATGCAGCACTAGAGGCATCTTGCGAACTAGCCGAACGTGACGGTCCATATACGACATTTAAAGGATCGCCTACGTCTGAGGGTATACTACATTTCGACTATTATGATCTTAAACCTGATATGTATGACTGGGATGCCCTTAAAGCTAAAATTAAAGAAAAAGGATTGAGAAATTCTTTACTCGTCGCACCTATGCCTACTGCTTCCACGGCTCAAATATTTGACAATAAAGAGGCTTTTGAAGCACAGGGAGCTAACATCTCTAAGCGTGAAGTATTGGCGGGTGAGTTTATCGTGGTGAATAAATATCTAATTAGAAAATTAGAAGATTTACACCTTTGGAATAAAGAAATGCGCGATAAGATAATTAACGGTAATGGTTCTATTCAGCATATAAAAGAGATACCTGAAAATATTAGAGAGATATACAAAACGGTTTGGGAGATTTCTCAGAAAACGGTTATAGATATGGCAGCAGACCGTGGTATGTTTGTCGATCAATCTCAAAGCATGAATTTACATTTAGCTGATCCTAATGTGGCTCAAGTAAATTCGGCTTTATTTCATGGCTGGAAACGTGGTTTGAAAACAGGTTTGTATTACTTGCGTTCTAAAGCAGCTATGACCGCACAGAAAGTAACGACACAGACACAGTATGAGAAAGAAGAAGACTTAGCTTGTTCACTTGATAACCCAGAAGATTGCGTAGCTTGTTCGGCATGATTACGCTACCTATTTGGTTTGTTGCCTTATTAATTGGTTGGGTAATTGCTGATATAATTTCTATCCTCAGAAAGAGGCTTTAGTATGAATAAATATTCTATTTTTCCAATCAGGCAGCATGAACTCTGGGACGCTTTCAAAAAACAAGAACATGCTTTTTGGACGGCAGAAGAATTAGATTTTTCAGAAGATATATATGACTGGGAAAATAAGCTAACAGCCGACGAGAGGTATTATATCACTCACGTATTGGCGTTTTTTGCTCAATCGGACGGTATTGTAAACGAGAACCTAGCCGTCAGGTTTTATGGTGAAACTAACTTGCCGGAGGCTAGGGCATTCTATACCGCACAGATGCTTATAGAGACTATACATGCAGAAGTTTATGGTTTGCTAATTGATACCTATATCAAAGATGATTCTGAAAAAGACAATTTATTTGATGCTATCAATACCATGCCTATTATAGCTAAAAAAGCTCAGTGGGCTTTGAAATGGATTGAAAGCCAAGAATCTAGACCTAAACGCCTAGCCGCTTTTGCCGTCGTTGAAGGTATATTTTTTAGCGGTGCTTTCTGTGCAATATACTGGCTACGCAAACGGGGTTTGATGCCAGGACTTGCTGCAGCTAATGAATTCATTGCCAGGGATGAGGGACTACATTGGCAGTTTGTGCCTCTGCTGTTTAAAGCGGAAGACTTAAAAATCGAGAGTGAAGATCTCTATACTATCGTGCGGGAAGCGGTAGAAATAGAAAAAGAATTTATCAGTGAGGCATTACCCGTCAGACTAATAGGCATGAATGCAGAATTGATGGCTCAATATATCGAATACACAGCGGATAGGTTGATCAATAGTTTTGGGTTTTCAAAAACATATAATAGCAAAAATCCTTTTGATTTTATGAACCTACTTGATGTAGAGACTAAATCAAACTTCTTTGAGAGAAGACCTAAAGAGTATAAAAAAACAAAAGATAAAAAACTATCTTTTGATGTAAGTTTTTAGGTGGTTTGTTAGATCAATATCTAATAAATTAATTCTAATGTACACTACGTTGACCTATCGCTACCGGATTAAAGATAGTAGTACGATAGCACTTTTACAAGTGCTATCGTCGCAGACTAATTTCGTCTGGAACTACTGTAACGACGTTTTACGTCGTCGCTGGAAGGAATCTAGGCGCTTTACGAACAAGTGTGACCTGCACGCCTTGACTAAAGGCGCTTCCAGCGAACTGGACTTAAACTCCCAGACCGTGCAAAATATCTATGAAGAATTAGTCGCTAAGGTGACTAAGCATAAAAAGTCTATCAGGTTTAGAACCAGAAAACGGAATTTAGGGTGGATACCGTTTAAAGGACAGACGTTCAAGTTCTACGGTAACTACTGCGTTTATAACAGTCAAAAGTTTCGCCTGTGGTATCACAGGCGCTTGCCGCTAGGCGCTGAAGTTAAAACCGGATGTTTCTCGGAAACATCCGAAGGCAAGTGGTTTCTTAACCTAGTTGTTAAGTTTAAAGAATTTTTGCCTCCTGCACCCAAGGTCGCTACGGGTCTAGATTTAGGTTTAAAAACGGTTGTCACCAGCGCCCATGGCGACAAGTTCGACAGAGAAAACCTGACGAAAAAATACGCCAGCAAACTGGCTAAAGCACAGCGCCATAGAAAAAAGCGACAAGTTAAAAAAATAAACGCAAAAATCAAGAACTCAAGACTTGATTTTAACCATAAAACTTCTCACTCGTTAACTAAACGCTATGGGAAAATATTCTGCGGAGATGTCGCTAGTTCTAAACTAGCGACCACACGCTTCGCTAAATCCGTTTACGATGCCTCTTGGTGTCAGTTAAAAACATTTCTTAGCTACAAGTCCATTAGGCGGCAAGGGATGTTTCAAGAGGTTTCAGAATATAACTCCACGCGCACATGCTCCTCGTGTACCAGTTTAACAGGTCCACGAGGTATTGGAGCGTTAGGTGTAAGAGAATGGCTGTGCGCTAGTTGTAACACGGTTCATGACCGCGATATTAACTCGGCGCTTAACCACCTCCGTCTCGGACATGAGACGCTGAATGCCGCTTTAGCGGCATAAGGGAAGCCCCGCCCTTTAGTGCGGGGAGGATGTCACCTTAATATAATCTAGGACAATAAAGATTTACTGTCTATTTAGGAGGATTCATGAGGGTATTATTTTTATTATTTATTTTATCCACAACATACGCACAAGCCAAACCACTACTACCTGTAGATACGATACTAGATCATGCGGAGAACGTGTTGAAATTTCCCGATCCAAAATTGTTGGCGTCTATAGCTAAAGTCGAGAGTAGTTGGAATCCTGCGGCTACTAACCACCATAAGGGTATTACTTATTATGGTCTAATGCAGATCAGCTACGGTACAGCACATATGATGGGTTATCGGGGTAAGCCTCAAGACTTGATGAATTGGAAAACAAACATTAAATGGGCATCTAAATATTTACAGTATTTATCCGAGGAACATTTAACGTATCGGGACGTGGTAGCATCATATAATGCTGGAACTGTAATTATGTGTAAATACAAGTGCCCTAAAGGACATCTTGTAAATGAAAAATATGTGAAAGATGTTATGGGTGTGTATAATAACTTATCTGGTGAGGGACTAGCTGATGGACAAGTGTTTCACCAAAAACTTGCATTCAAGGTATTAATTAGAGAAGATTGGAAAAAATACAATCTCTAGGAGTTCAGGTGAGTATTTTTAACCCATCACAGAAAATAACGGCAAAAATTTTCTATAATTTAATAGGTCAACTTGAAGGCGAAGAACGTCTTGGCGCTATAAAAGCCTTATCCATGTTGATGCCCGTTACAGAAGACGGTTTCATGACAATGAATGATACAGAACCGCGTGTTGATTTTTTTGTGCAGTGCTTTGATGTACTTTTAAGTGTAGCACTGGCTCTTAAGATGGCTGAAGATGATGGTCTAGTACCGAAATATATGAAGGATATATTTCAAAAGAAATCGGTCAAAAAATTATGTGAAGCGGACTCCGCTCTGCAAAGAATAGAGACTATGATTAATTTAAGCCCTAAACCAAGTAAATTGTCACACTGATGAAATTTAGAATTTTAATATTAAAAGATCCACATGCTGAATCTAGGGGATTTTCTCTTAAAGGCATCAAAGTACCTTTAAGGGATTGGACCAGTGTAAGCTATAATGACGACATAGCATCCTTCAATGGTAAAAAATTACCTAAAGGACAATATACAGAATTCTGGCGAGTTTATTGTGAGGACTTAATAAAAGCAAAACCTTCTTTATATAAGCCTTTAAGAAAAATAGAAACCTTGCTTATCCCTAGAGAGTTTTGTGATATTGCACCTATTGACTATTGGTCGCAAGCCTGGAATTAAACTAGATGGCTTATGTTGGACATGTCACCACCACGATACCAATGATAGAGATATAGTCCTTGGATTAATCCTGTACGGTATCCATTTCTAGTCAATTTCTCATGCATATCTACATCAACACTTAGCATTTTTTCTTCTTTAAATTTATTTACTCCTAACCAAGCTGATTTTTTTAATAAAATAAAAAAACCACTAAATGCTTGTAAAAATGGCGGTACATTACTTGTAACGTCAATAGTTGTACTACCGTAAGCATCTTTTAGGGATGCACCAAATTTTCTATGGTATTCTATATCGTTTGATACTTTGTCTACATTTGGAGCAATTTGCCAAGGACAACCTATCCTATTTGTATAACAAGTAAAGCAGCTATACGATGGATTTTCTTTAATGGCTTTTTCAATCACGAACCCATAATCATAAGTTGTAAAAGTAGCATCTCCGTCCACAAAACAACCCCATGCACCATCAGGTAATAAACTCATAAAAGAGTTATAATATTTACCTATATTTTTTTCCGTATTAAAGGGCATGGAATAATAAATCATAATTTCCTATGTAAGATTAAAATGTATGATAAAATCTATTTTTGAAAAAAAAAGAAACACAGTGTCAGACATAAATGAACATTTAGATACACTAGTAAAATATACTTCACTATGTGCTTCTGTTTGTGAAATGGGTGTTCGCGGTGCTGTACCTAGATATTAATACTATTAATAGTTTTCGTAGCCATTCGGCGACTAGTTTGTTCTTTGACAATTGATAAGGGCTAACATCCAGTGACAAACTCTGAATTTATATCAGTGATAGCGGATATTGCAAAAGAAGCAAAGTTACATATCCCTCGTAACTCATACTGGGAGTGTAATAACTTCTCCACAGCCGTAGTTATGCTTGCGAAAGAGCTTGGGCTAGATGCCGAGCTTCTGAGCGTCCCTATGACTTTCGACCAAGATATCGGTGAGCATACTAAAGGGGAGATGGAGAAACATACCTATTTCCGATTAGGAAATACTTACTATGATTTTACATTAAGTCAGTTTGGTAGAAGCAAAGCATTTGCTATTCGAAGCCGACCATATCCCAAAACTACTACTAATCCTTCAAAAGCAGACTATGATGGCTATCATTTTTGGTATAAAAAAATTAAATCCAAAATCGGTAAAGGGACATGCCAAGGAGAAACGATGTTTTCACAAGAAGCTCACCACATGATCAACTTCTTTTCCCAAGTAAAAAATAAATACTCTCTCGTCACCGCTGACTTCAAATCAGTTGAGAAAAAGTTCGTTGACCAAGGCATCGATGAGCCTTTGGTTAAAGACTACTTTGAGAAGTTCAAAGCTCTCAGAGACAAGAACAAGCTCTCTGGGAACGAGAAAAACATCGACCTTTGGGCTAAGAAAAGCTTTGAAGAGTTCAAGAATAAGTTAGACGAGCTTTCTAAAGAGAAAACAAAAACTGCGAAAAAGAAAGAAGCTCGCACTGAGGGAGCTAAGCTCATAGCTGAGAACGAAGGCTGGCGAGTTTACGAAATCTCAAATCATAAAGCAGCGATGCTTTACGGCTCAGATACTAAATGGTGTATTACTCAAGCTGACGGGGAGGACTATAATAACCACAGTGACACAAACAATATCTACTATCTTTTGTCTAAGACTCTTAATACGCGAGAGAACACGTGGGCTAAGGTTGCTCTTTTAGTAGACAGCGCAGGTAAGAAAACCTACTGGGACGTGCTGGACAAAGACCACGAAAGTGTTCCCAAAGAACTTAAAATACCTAAGTTTAAAGTAGAAAATGCAGTGCATCTAGTTACCATCGACGGTAAAAAATATGACCTGAATAACCTACCAGAAAACCTAAAAGTAAGTGGGAGGTTAAGTCTCTACCGCACTCCTATCACCTCGTTGCCCAAGGGGCTTGAGGTCGGTGGGAGTTTAGATCTCAGCTACACTAAGATCACCTCGTTGCCCGCAGGGCTTAAGATCGGTGGGTATTTAGATCTCAGCTACACTAAGATCACCTCGTTGCCCGACGACTTAAAAGTACAAGACGGTATCTACGTCAATTATTCCGCTAAAATTCAGTGCTCAGACGAACTAAGAAAGAAGCTCAGGAAATGATCAATTTCTTCTCCCAAGTAAAAAATAAAAATAAGATGAGTTTTTGATGTACCGCTCGTTTCTAAAAAAAATATCTGCCTCTGTTGGTTTTCTACCCGAAGATCTGGTGATGCTCGACTGCGAGATGACCGGGAACGGTTTGAAGGATGTCTGAAGGAGTATACAAAACTTTGGGTTGTGGAGCAGCTTGGACTTAAAGATTTTTGGTCCAAAGAAGTTACAAAATTAGCAAAACGTGTTTGGATTCTTTTAGAAAAAGAAACACATATTAAAGGAAAATGGGATAAATATAATGCCGCTGGTGAAGCCTTTTTAGAAGCAGCGCAAGAACAGGCAAAATTACACGAAGGCGTAGCTGATTTTAAGAATTATATTTATTTTTCAAAAAATATTAAAAATATACATACTTTTTGGCTAAAAAATACGCCTGATTCTGAGAATCTTGCCTTAGAAATACTAGAAAGGTTCTTTCCAGAACCACATAAATCAAAACTCTTAAAAGTCATTAAGAAATCATAAGCGGAAGATGCAGCATATAGACAATCAGAAGAATATGGGCAAAAAGCCAGCGATTGGAAATTAGTAAAAATAGACTAGCCAAAGTATTTAACTAGATCTAATGCTTTAGGTGGTTTGGCTGGTGCCTCAGTTTTCTTCCAGGTTTCCACTTTTTCCGCATCTAGTTTATCTACTATAGCATCTAAGGTTTTTTCTCGCCCATCCCAAGGTGTAAGACCTCCATAAGTTATACCTATTTCAAATTCCATTTCTATATCTACATTTATTTCACAGTCCCAATTTTTCTCTATATAACTCTGCATATCTTTAACAAAACATTTCTTCATCACATTTAAGGCTGTTTTTAGATCATTATAAGGCACTTGGACTAAACATGAATCATGAACTACGTTTTCTACAAGCCAGCGTTCCTCTAATCCGTTGTCAAAAATATACTGCAAGAACATAAACATACCGATAGTTCCAGCGTCGGACGATTGCCCTTGTATAGAGGCATTCATCGCTTTTCGCTCACCCTCGGTAAGGTGCTTCCAAGAATCGGCTAGTTTGCCCATTTCCAGTAAATGCTTAAGGCGACGACGCCTACCCATAAACGTCTCAACATAACCTTTTCGTTTGGCTGTATCAGGTATTTTCTTAAGCCAAGATTCAAGTTGGGGAAAAGCTGAAAAGTATTTTTCAAGTTTGTCTTCGCCTTCCTCTAGCGTCCAACCATTGTTTTCAGCTAAAGTTTTTACAGACATTCCAAACATGAGTCCAAAAGTAATGCTCTTACTGTTTTGCCGTTCTGTCTTATTTATCTGATCTGCAGGTTTACCAAACATTAAGGATGCTGTTCGCCTATGTAAATCGGCAAGTAAATTTGCTTTTTCAAAATCTTGATCGGTCACACTTGCATCGCTTATTGCCTCACCAATCAGACGCGAAGATTCTTGAAAAATAGAAATCAAATTTTTATCTTGAGAAAACAGTGCCGCCCATCGAACCTCTGCCGTCTTATAGTCACCTTGAATTAATACAGTACCTTCAGGAAATTTCTCGCTAGGCGGCTCCGCCTGAAACATATTTTTGACTGACTTAGCTACCTTATCTCGTCCAGGTAATTGTTGTAGGTTAGGATTCTGAGAAGAAAGCCTGCCTGTGTCTGTACCGTGAGCATTATAAGAGGCACGTACCCTACTATCTATACAGTCACCTTTAGGGTTTCTTAAATACCCCTCGATGCCGTCTAGATATGCAGTCCCTAGTTTTTTGAGTTTGCGGTATTCAGCCTCTAACTGCAGAGCATTTTCATTATATAAAGGAGTACCGTCTTTTTCATCTGCTCCCATTGGATTACCATAATAATCACAAAATTTTTCTTTTATCTTAGGTGTTTCTTTAAAAACAGTAGGTTTAGCATAAAAGTTTAAAAACATAGAGTTTAAAGTGGGTTCCCCTGTTTTCTTACTGCGTTTAAGGGGATTTAATTTAAGGAAGTCTAAATAAAAATATCTTTGTACATCTTGTTTATTCAGGTCTAATTTAGGTAAAGACCGGTCTTCAAAATTCCAAAGGTCTTGTTCAAAATTAGAGGCATTTTTTACTTTACCTCCGATCCTGTCTTTATACTGATCTCTGAAAGCTAATACATCCGGCAAATTTTGCATTTTATGTTCTATAGTACTCATCCTAGCCCATACAGGCGAATCTTCACCCTGCAGGTAAGCTAGATGGTCTTGCCTCACATAAATACCGTTACACTCAAGTACAGCCAATGCTCTAGATGCTGGAAAGTAATAGTTCTTGGCAAATTTCTTAAGTTTGTTCGCACCGTCATCTGGCTCTGCTTTAGCAAGTACATTTATTTGATGGTAGGCAATAGCCCTAGTTAAAGCAGCATCACTACCACCATAAGTGTATAGTTGATCTAAAGTTAATTCTTCAAGAGCACCATCACCGCGACGCTCTAGGGCTTCTTCTTCAAAATAGAAATTAAAATATTCAACACCAAAAGTTTTTAATGAAAAAGGAGAGCCAGACAGAAAACCACGCAAACCTTTTCTGTTTTCATCAAGCCAGTGTGCTGCAAGCATAGTACACCACCACGGCACATTAACTCTTGGATCTTTAGGCAAGATGCCCATCAAACCCCATAGCACGGATAAGTCGAATTTTATATTATGCCCGACAAACCAATTTATCTTGGTGTCTTTAGACGTAGAATTAAAAAGAGCATTCGTTCTAACGATAAGCTCTTGCCGTAATTTAGGATCGGCAAATAACGGTCTATCTTTATGTAATATAGGAAAAGATACGCCCACACCTTCTTCATGTGAGAATTGCCAGGTTAAAAACCGGTTATTGAACCTGCGATTTAAATTTATAGTTTCAGTATCGAAAGCGACAACGGTAGGTTTTGGCAAGCCTCTGTGCAAAAAATCCAGATAATCAAAAATATCTTTAGCCGTTTCTATACGGTCAATTCTCTTAATTTCAAACGATGTTTTCTCTATCGATTCACTACCAGTAGAGCAGTAGTTAGCTACTACCTGTGCGTCTTCTTTAAAGAGCTTGTAGAGCACTGGCGTTTGCATAACAAACCCTGGACTGTGCGTAATTACCACTTTAACTTTAATATTATCTTCAAAAATAAAATCGAAAAATTTCCCCCTAAGTTTAATTATTGTATGCTCGTCTTTAGGGGGTAAATCACTTTTATTTACGGCAAAGTTATATAACGTGTTAAATACATTTATACCCAAAGAAACAAGCAATTCAGGCTGGTGTGATTTTAGTTCTTTATGGAAATGCGAAAAACATAACTTCGATTCAAAAACTTTAGGCTGTTTGCCTTCACCAATATAAGACCTAAATAACTTAGTAATAATAAATGGTAGTTTCTTTTGCACTAATACGTGCGAAATCATGGCTTCACGCAGTAACCTACCCGCTGGTTGAACAGCAGGCATTCTTAGATCTGATTCATCTTGCGATGTTAAATCGGTGACGAAAAAGAGTTTAGCTTTGGTATTACCGAAAAGAATGCCTTGAGAGGGAACTACGTTACACCCGTTGTTAAAACGAGGGCAATCGTCAAAAGTGCAGTTAATTTTGTAGGACTGGTAGCTTTTCTTTAAATGCTCCGCATACTGCTCAGTCTTCCAGTGTGCCATCGACTACTCCTTGCATTTTGAGAGTAGTCTACTCAACCACAACGGTATGTCCAAGATTATTTGTTATGTACACCTGAAGGGTAGCAGAATGTTCCACACAAAGTTTTTAAAATTAGTAAGTCAACATTACGTGCTGTCGGGTGTTTCAGACCTTGTCTACCACTATACTTCGTTATTTGCGGCAGCAAAAATCTTAAAAGAAGACATTACCGTTTTTGACTACACAACTCGACGACCTGCCTGCTATCTTTTTTTAGCAATGGGCTTTCTACCAATCGCTTTAGATTCGGCAGCGTCTACACTACGCTTTGCGTCATCAATACTGTAAAATATATAAATGTTATATTTTATTACATACAGAGGAATGGGAATCGCAGATTATAAGGAGTTACCGAATGAAATTCATATTAAATTGCAAATCAATAGAGGTAAGTATGTCCTTTCTAAAAAAAATCCAAGCTAAATACAAATTAACGGCTAGGGATTTACCCAAAGTCGTCGTAGGCGATGTCTTTGAAATAGTCCAAGGACCTAACCCACACAAAAAGGGCGCAGAAGATACCGTTGTTATCACCGTGGTTACAGTTGAAGATGATGGTTTTTATTATTTCTACGGCGATAAAAAACCTGAAGGGCGGGAACGGTTGTCGCACTCAAACAGTTTGTTTGTTTGGGGAATTAAGTCGTCTAAAAAAATAGGTAAAGCAAATTTTAAAATACAACACTTCAAGAATGTTAGTTGGACAGTTACAGGCATCCCCTCTATTGATAAAGACCTAGCCAATCTCGACAAACGATATCAGCTTTTTATTGAGTATGCCCCTAAGCGACTTAAATCACTCTATGACCGACAAGAAGACAAAAATTACCATTCTGAAAACGCTAAGATGGTACAGTCTTTTGCTGAATGGCTCGCCGCAGGCAAGGACCCTTTAGAATTTAATAGATTTTTTTAAGAAAGAAAATATAGAATATAGACCTATTGTAAGCGGAAATTTGCTAACGCAAAAAAAGTGTACGGTGCTCTTGCCATAAATAAACCCCAACACCAGTTTGCTTTGACGTTTGTGTCTGGTGCTGACGATACACTAAAACCAAACGACAAATACTACTATTTATCCACTACTAGAAGTAGGCGCGGCAGTTACCATGAAGGATCAGAGGTACACGTCCTTATGGTGTTAGATGGAGTACGGTTAAGAAGTAACTATGTAGGAAGTCCTGTTGACTATTGGGGTAGGGAATTTAGGAAAGTCGCACCTGCTAAAAACGAGGGTTCTTTTAGAAGCCAAAAAGAAAGGTGTCCCCACTTTCGTTTATACAGATAAAACAGCAGCAGAAAATCTCGACAAACGAAAAGCCGTTAAGCTAACTGATCTCGACCTCAAGACAGAACCCTCAGAGCCGTCTGTTAGCTATGGGAGAAGGGATCACATGGCTACGTGGCTTGAGCTTTACGAAAAGGATGATAAGGAGCATTTAAGCACAGAGCCTTATGGTGGTGCAAAGCGCCTCCTCGATTATAGTATCGATAAGTTTAAAACAGATATACATAACAGTAAAAAAGGTACACCTGCCCTACACAAAATCGTAGATATCCTTAAAAAGGAAAAGTGGACCATCAAAGATTTCTATAAACATCTACAGGATAAATGGTTAGCCTAATTTGAACCACCAGCCAGATCGTAGGGTCTAAATTTTTCCTTGCCTAAGCTAGGCTATTCCTATACACCTTTACGCTCAAAATCAAAGCGTGGGGTCACGATGAGAGTAGCTGCTGCTGTGCTCGCTTTATGTTCAACTGTCGCCTTTGCTAATCCAGACTATCATAAGGTAGCCGTGAGAAACGATTGTGACCGCCCTATAAGAGTTGCCATCAACTGGCAACCCAGTACTGATAGCCCATATTGGCGTACAGACTGGTTTCAAGTCAATCCAAAAAAGTCAATCTTTACAATAGAAACACCCGCAGATAAGTTCTATATCTACGCCGAGACTTTAGGTGTTCCAAGGCTTATTTGGCATGGTGCTTGTACTGATAGCACATATTTACCTGAAGTCATTTTCGATAAAGACAATCAGATATATGATTGTACCAGACCAGTAGATATTGAAAAATATACCTTTTTTACACAGCGTTTTAATTGCTACTAAGGAATTTAATATATGTTAAAATTTATACTGGCTTTTTTGTTTGCACCTATGGCTATTGCCTCGACAGGTTACCAAACTAGTCGTCCGGTAGCTTCTAATGCCGCATTCAGTACCTTTACTATTGCTAACGATTGCCAAAGGCTTGTCACTGTCGCAGTGAATTGGCAATTACCCGATAATGATTCTGGGTTTTGGTTTACAAATTGGTTTATATTTGAACCTAATACTACTCACCAGCTAGTAAACACAGATGCTAAGTATGTTTATATTTATGCAAACACTATCGATGAGAGATCCGTAACGGTCTGGAACGGCAAGTGTACCGAGACATCCTATTTGCCTGATGTAGTATACGATGAAAGTCACAAACTATACGGTTGTACTTTCCCCGTATATTTAGGTGCTGCTCCCAGTAATGTGACTTATCACCTTACGTGCAATTAAAAGATTATTTAGTGCTATGATTTTTAATAACATTAAACTTTTAGGAGAAGACGTGAAATTTATTAATAAGGTTATAAATAAATATTCAGTTGAAGGTGACGTTAATCTTGAGTTTCTTAGCCAAGAAGATAACGAACCTGGAAAACAAGTCTATTTTTACAGAATTAAGTTGGGTGATATAAGCTCCATCTTACCTAAGTTAGATTTACCTAGCGATTATCACTTGGATGATTTTTACACCAAATTTTCCGACTTGCACTGGAATTCAAGACTAGTACAAGATCTTGAAAAATACATGTATATGGATCTAAGAGATACTTTGGATCTTAACGACGTAGAAGTTGAAGTAAGCTGGCTTGAATCTAATGTTGAAAAGCCCGAAGATCTAAAAAATGTTGAGATATCTTTTGAAGTAACTGTGACTTTTCATGCTCCCGATAAGCTAGAAACTTTAACGCGCTCGGCATTCCAATCTGCGCTAAAAAAGTCGTGGGGTTATTGAGAGACTTGAAGTCTTCTGAAATGGTGAATAACCGCAGCATAGATTAATTTGAGGTTATTTATTTATTTAGTTGACTATTGGGGTAGGGAATTTAGGAAAGTCGCCCCTGCTAAAAACGAGATGGGATCGGATATGGAGCGGCAAACCCTATATAAAACCTGCCAGTAAATACATCAAAGAAATGCGACCTTCAGCTATCAATTTCTTTTCACATTCATCTGCCTCTACCTCCGTATCGAAAACAAACAACTCTTTTACGTTAGGCATCAAACCTAAGTTAAGGATTTTCGATATCCAACGATATACATGCAAGTGACCTCTACTGCGTAGATCAACTAAATGCTGTTTTAAACGACATTCTACCGTGCCCAATTGGGTTTTGCCGTAATACCGGATTTCCTCATTGGTAGGATCTATTAATGCGTAAATTCGATACATGCTAAACCAAATAAAAAAGGCGGAATTTTCATTCCGCCTAAACATTGCTGTTTTATTTTTTTACTTAGACAATGCGTTGACCGCGAACGACCGAGCGTGCGTTGACGACTGCGTGAGAAACAATAGCTTCTCCGAACCAGCCGCGAACCGGACGACCGACAACTCCACCATTCGTAGATTCAACTGTCAACGGCTTACGTTCCATCAAGACGCCAAGAGCTTTTGGCGTACCGAGGAAGTAAACTTCACCAGGATTCAACACCTGTAAGTTTTCTTCGCGGAAACCGTCCGTAAGGAGCGTCACGCCAAAGAACGAACCCAAGTTACCTTCCATGATAACTTGATGCTTCGAGACTGGATCATAATACGAAGCAAACTCCGTATCCGTTAAAATATCGTTCCACAAATCAACTGCAATCAATGCATGGGCGACCGGAATCGTCCAGCGAGCAATTTGAGTACGCATAGCTTGGAAAACCGAAGGCGTAAAGGCGTTGAAGAACACCAATTCGTTATAGGTTGGAGCTGCTGCGTCCAAAAGAGCCTTGGTACGAAGGTCTTCTTCACGAAGAATCTGCTCAAGACCGTCATTATACTTGTGCTCTAACAGATCTGTGTCTGCTAGTTCAAGCTCTAAGTTGTCGATTTCAATGCGGAAAAGAAGGTACGCATCTGGTGGCGTGATGTAGCTTTGACGAACCGACGAAGCCACAACAGTAGGCGAAGTGTGAGCGATGTAGTATCCGATAACGTCTTTTTTACGAACCGCGATACGAGCAACGTCACCACGTTTAATCGGTTTGAAACCGAGAATTTTACGGGTAAAGCCTTCACGACCGAGTGCTTCATAAATTTCTTCGGTAACAGTTTCACCGAGAGCTTGCCATTTTACACCTGTACGATCATTAAGAGCGTCAGCCAGGGCTTCATGACGAGCTTCGACAACTAAACGACGCTCATCAGACGACATGGTTTCGTCTTCAGAACGAGCGATAACACCAGACTTAACGCCTTGGTAGAGTTCGCCGATTTTACGGATAAGATCTTGTTTGTCATAGGCATCGATATCAGCGCCATTTGCAAGACGCTGATTGCTACCTTTCGGACGGAATTCCGTCACAGGGAGCTTCGGGCGGTAATTCGCGCCGACTTTTGCACGGTTAAATTTCATTTTAAATTATCTCCTATTTTCTTACCATTATTTGTTTCAAAATTTGCTTCAGCTTCCCGATATATTAATTAGTATGGTAAGCCCGTGCAGTGCAGTGGAGCTTTGTAATTACGAGCGTTTTGGGACGCTTATGCCTATAGACACCCTAATTGATAAAATTAATCTATGATACACATTAAATTAAAAATAACAAAAAAAGCAAAAATAACTAAAGTTTTTTACAGGTGTTCCGATAAGTATTTATACATATTCAGGGGGTATTATGAAAACTGTAATTTTGTCCGCCTTAATTACTTTTTTAGCAACCAAAGCTTTGAATGAAAATCATGATCTAAAGACGAGTGCTATGTTGTTGAAAAAAATGGCTATTGTCGCTTGTGATGAAGTACAGATACTCTCGACCGTCGTAAAAGATAAATTAAACGACTGAGAAATTTAGATGGGGTTTTTATGACTTTTAAATACTGCAAAAAGTGTTGCACCATGACACCTCACCGAGACTGTGTCTGTACTCTTTGTAAAAGGTAGGTTTAAAATGCATTTTACAATAAATGGACTAGAAGTTTTCATCGAAGGTGAAGTAACTCCTTATGTCGAAGTCACTAGACACACTATACATAACCCCAATTGTCGAAAAGGTGTTATCACGGATCTAAATGTCTACTTACTTGACAACAATACTAAAGAAAAATTGGATATAACGGCTTTTCTTCCTGAGAATATCATTAGCCAAATCGAAAAAGATTTTATGGCTGAGTGGGAAATTATGCAGGAAAATGGTTACGATTCTTATTTTGATGGGTGACGCCCTGGTGGGATTTCTTCTTGATTAATTTTGTCTAGTGCTTCTTTAACTTTTTTGTTGAGGACTGCTAGTTCATCAAAAAATGATGATGAATCTTTTTCTTTGCACATTTACAAATTTTCCTCTAAAAGAATCACAACCCAAGGCTTTATTTCATTTATCCTAAAAGATAGGCGAATATCTTTATTATTATACACTTGTTGCATAATGTTTAGATATTCGGGCAATGCAGATAAATTTTGCCCTAAATGTTTTTTAATACCTACATAAAGTGATCTACCAGGACTAATTAAGTCGCAAGTTAAACCATTATCGGCTTTGCATCGCAGGTTTCTTATACCCGTCAGTGCATTACACTTATAGCCTTCGGGGTTTCTTAGGGTAGGATCACAAGTAAGCCCAACCGCTACACCATCCGATTTACGAGACTGAGTTAGACCACAAGCAGGATCTAATTCGTTACCCCATGCTTGACACTCTTTATTTACATTCCAGCCGGATTCCTTAAGAGAAGCACCACTCAATATTAAAATACACTCGTCTAAACTTAAATTTACATCCTTGTGACCTTCAGCACATGCCTCCGTGATCGCAAGTGAAGCAGCCACAGGTAATATTTGTGGGATAGGCGGTACAGGTACAGGAGAAGGCACTGGGACTGGTTGTGGCACTGGTTCAACTGGAATCTCTACAGGTGGTGTAGGTATTACTTCCGGTTTGCCACAACTAATGAGAGACATTAAAAAAATAAATTTTTTAATCACTCAATGCCTCATATTCCTCTTTGTATTTTTTCAGCTCGCTACTTTGTTCATCTAGTTCATCTTTGCTGATACGTTCAATACCCTCTAAATCCTGTACTAATTTTTCATGTTCTCTAATTAAATCAGGGTAAGGCATTTCTTTTACTGGAACTTTGGCTAAAACTTTTTTCAAAAAGCGCATACATACTCCTAGTGATGCAAATCATCCCAAGCTAAATAGTCTGGGTGTTCCTTTACCAATTTTTCCCATTTGGTCAAACACCTTAAACAAGTTGGTGGATCTTTAGACCAAACAGAAATATCTCCCATAATGTTTTTTACGCTTCTACATAAAGCAGGCGATTTTTCAACATTGGTTAGGACTTTGTTGCCGACAACTTCAATAATAACCGAATGACTCAATTCTTTAGTCTTTTTTTTGCTGCGTACATAAGCCTCACCGTAAACTTCGGTTGTAATCAGTTTAGTTTCTGATTGTGTTTCAGCAACAATTTTTTCTAAAAATCTCATTTATCTCCTTGCTTGATTAATCTTACCTGCCCTAGATTAAATGATGTGAGTAAAGAAGATAACATAATAAAACTACCATTCAATCGTCGCAATACAGCAAGTAAGGCAGATGTTAAAGCAATGCATATTGCCGATGAGTTTGATCGTATTTTGATAAAACACATAACCGACGATGATGTCGAAGTAAAAACACTTATAGGTGTAATGGCTCACAGATTAGGTGCCATTTTAAACAAAATAGATAGAAAAGATGAAATGTGGGAAATTTGTAAAAAAGTTATCGTTAATGAAATTAACAAGTAGTGGATGATTTCAACATATCAATTCCAATAGTCGAAAATCTATACCTTGATTTTGGTCTTATGCCCGAAGCACCAACAACTTTAATCCTACCAATAAAAAAAAATGATCATATCATACTTTATGACCTAAGTAATCAGTATGATATTTTTATACAACTTAAAATAAATATAAATATTTAAGCGGAAATACCACAGGTTCGTTCCATCTATATTGGCATATACGAATCTACTATGGTATGTAGATATAAAATTTAGGATATTAATTTTGCTCACAGTAAAAATTTTAAATATGCCTGGATATAATAAGTCTGAAACCTTTCGGTTGTACGGATATGAATCACCATGTAAATCTCTTGATTTTGTGGTTGTTAATTGTCGAAATTGTAACAATATTTTTAATAAAAAAGTTAAAGATTTGCGTCCTTTTTTAGATAAAGGATTTAATTGCAAGGAATGTGCAGCTAAAAGTCGAGGAGAATTTTTGCGGGGTGGATGTAAGAGAGATTGGTCTGTTATTGCGGATAGTCTCTTAGGCTATAGCTCTAAAGATACTTTTGAAACCTTTGGTTATATGTACCCTAAAAAGGGCTTAGATAAGATTGCATTGCGTTGTGTTTGTAACGAAATTGCGAATTAGTTACCTTAACAAACAGGGAAGCGTCTGAATTCATTAAAAAATACCATATACAAAAGAAAATTAAAGGAAATTTTAATTTAGGTTTTAAACATAAAGAAGATATTGTGGCGTGTGCCGTTTTAAATAAAACTGAAAATAAAATATCCCTTAAAGGATTAGTATGCAAAGAAGGGATTTCATTAAATGATGGCTTAACTATTTTAACACAGAAAATGGAAAAAGAGATTTTTTCTTGGTGCGATTTACGATGGTCAAATGGTTCAGAGTATGGACAAGCAGGATGGCATAAATTAAAACAAATAAATCCTGAGTGCTAATGGTAGGCAGATTTTCCGCACAAAAATAAAAGACAATCTTTGGCAAATATATGATTGCGGGAAAATTAAATATACCTCACCTTTTGGGTGAGGAGAACTACCTCAAAAATACCACAGTTGATGGCTTTCTGCCGAAACATCAGCGGGACCTTCAACGCTCGAAGTTTCAAAATATTCGCAACCCGAACAGATATCATAACTCAGAACACCTTGATGGACAGTTCCTTTTGGATACTTTACAGCTTGACTTGCGTTAGAAATTTGACCTGTAACTGAATTAATAAAATACGACACCCAAGCGCCCATAGAGTACGAGCGTCTTTGTCCGCGCTCAATAGCTTTTACAAGTCCTGCATCTTTAGTCCTGTCGTAACCGAGCAGCACATAAATTTTCCAAATATTCCAGCCCGGCACTTTTCGGATCGACGAGTCAAAATGTACACCTTTAGCCTCGGCTGGGTTCTTATTGTTATGATCTGCGTAAGTCGGCTTACCCACGAACGTCTTGTAAACAAAATTACCGAAGCGTGGATCAAAATACGAAATTTCATCGAAAGGAAAACAATGAAGGTTGCGATTTGGTATCCCTATTGTTACAATGGGGACTTCAGTGATGCAGAAATCTTCTATTTTGTCAGACAGTTTGTAGGTTTCTGCCGCACCTTTAAGCCAGCTATAGTTGATAGTGCTGTTGCCTATGTTTGCGGTACAGGTTTTTTTATCAATATTTTTTCTATCTATTTTTCTTATAGACTCTTTGTAGTCTTTTTGGTTGTTAGAAAAATAGCTGCTGGCATATACCGGTAATCGATTTTCATGATGGCGCGGCAGTTGAAATATTGACATATTATATCCTTATAATGTGTATTACTTATTTAATCTTAAGGTAACTATGGCTGCGATTACGATAGAAGAAATACAGCGCCGGATTCATGAGGGTTGGGAGAAGTATCCTATAGCAAGACCTTATATATTTTTAAAAAAAGAAACTGGGTGGCACCTTTAGCTGGTCTTTTTCATACATTAACCCAATAATATAAGTATGTTATGACATAAACCATAGTACGTTAGTCACTTTCTGACGCAGCACTTGTCGATGAGTTAGTTGTCTATTATAAATAAGGCACTAACTATGACAAAATTGGCTGAACCACTTTATTGTATTAATGAACTTTGTATTCATCATGTGAATCCTAGAGGTCGCTGGTTTATTTTTAAGGGATTTTACAGAACCAAGAATAACAACAAATACATACAACGCTTTCAGTGCAAGGTCTGCCGCACCAAATTTTCAGAAAACACATTCCGCGACACCTACCGACAACATAAGCCGCATATCAATAAGCACATTTTTAACTGGTACTGTTCTGGTGCAACACTTCGTCGGATAGCGAAAAATCTCAAAATCACTCGCGGCACTGCCGTTAGGAAATTCAGGTTCCTCGCCAATAAATCACGCATGATTCATGCCTGCGAACTAATCACCGGAAAACTTGATACTGGTGAAGTCCACTTTGATGAGCAAGAAACCTTCATGCACACCAAACAAATGCCTCTTTCTATAGCAATTGCTGTAGACGGTAAGCATAATGCACTGGGCGGAAAAATTATTGATGTTGACGTAGCGATGATGCCTGCTCGCGGTCGCAACGCAAAATTAAGTCAGGCTCGCTTTGGGTTTCTACCTGATGAGCGTCCCTACGTTTGCCAGACTGTTCTCAACAATGTCGGCATAGCTACAGGCGGTCGAATAATTTTACAAACTGACGCTAAACCCGCTTATAAGACTTATGTAGAGCGAGTTTTACCGATGGCAATTCATAGGGCGATTAGTAAAGCGGAGCGTGAACGTCAGCCAAGTCGCCATGAAGGCGATAGAGTACCTTTGTGGTGGGGTGATCAGGCTTGTGCCTCTATACGCCACGATCTTAGTCGGATGAGGCGCAGGACTTGCGTGACAACTAAGGACATACATAGTCTACGTCAACACTTGTGGCTTTATACCGCTCACCGCAACGGTTATCAGCGCGACTTGTTTAATCCCTGGTTTATGAACACCAAATTTAGGCAGCTTAAGGCAAGCTACTTGCCTAAATTTGAACAACTGCGGATAGCAAGATAATCGTGCAGATAAGATTCAGTCTATCATTACCATATCGAGGGAGATGTGATGTCTTTTTTAGTAAAAATACAGGCTAAATATAAAGTAAAAAGTGAGACTTCTCTTGGAGAACTTAATTTCAATTGCAAAAAATGTCATGCACCGAATGAGTATATTGTAGACGGTGGATCGTTTGAAAAAATGAGGGTAGTTCCTAATAACGTCGAATGCCTGATATGCGGTACTACGAACAAACTACTTTTAACTGTAAAACACATCTAAAGTTCATTGGGATTGAAAAGGATCTGAAGTATTTTAGACAATAGGATCAGGCAAACAATAGATTCGAGGTCGGAAGATCTTTTTGCAGGGTACAAATGTCTCGTGAAATAAGTATCATTAAAAACTGGCGTGAGATCTTTCTTGAAGACATAAGCGATGTCCTTTATTAAGACCTGGCTATCCGCGTCAGTATAGGCGTCAATCAGTAGGTCCAGCTAAAGGTACCACCCAGTAAATTTAATCCCAATTCCTTAAAATATAGGGCTTGCTTAAAGCTTGTTCCTGTCTCGCTACCTTTAACCGTAGCATCCCCAACGACCCACACAATAA
>Ga0315292_10000199_pt1 | contig 25254 bp, 21 predicted proteins | sample YL17G13_0_MG_FD_204029 | JGI IMG/M metagenome (GOLD analysis project Ga0315292, IMG submission 204029) | Sediment microbial communities from Yellowstone Lake, YNP, Wyoming, USA - YL17G13_0 | ecosystem: Environmental > Aquatic > Freshwater > Lake > Sediment | place: USA: Wyoming | collected... | reverse complement strand
CGGAAGGCGTCTTCTACTACGGGCGAGGCCGGGACTATTTCGGCGGGGGCCGGCTGACGCTGGTGCTTCGCGGACTGCAGTTGCTGTGGATCGTGGCAATCGCGTGGACGTGGGCCGCACCTGGCGGTGCGCGCGGACGGAGACTGGCCCTGCTCTGCGTGCCGCTGCTCTATCTGGGCGTGCATCTCGTCTACCAGGTCACGTCCTATTACCCGCGCCACATCATCATCGGGCACATGGCCATGGGCGTGATGGCGTTCCTGGCCCTCACGTCAGGGCGGAGGCGGGAGTCGCAGAAACACCGGCAGCCGCTCAGGCGCGGTGGCTGAGCCGGTTGCGCCAGTCGATCCAGGCGGCCGCCAGCGGCCGGCAGGCGCGGAACAGAACAACTCCGCTGCCGAAGACCAGGGTCCAGGCGGCCCATCCTGGCCAGCCGGGAGCCGCTCCGCCGATCCCGATGATGGCTCGGGCCACGGCGGCGGTCATGACGACAAGGCCAGCCAGTCGGACACGCTGCCACGGCTCGAGCGCCGCAGTGCCGCGTGTGACTATCCCCCGCCTGAGAGCACTCGCTTCCCAGGCCCGCGGCACGGCGACGAAGATCCGCTCGATCCCGGCGAGCAGCGTGCTGTCCACGGCCACGCTCGTGGCTCTCGAGAAGTCACGGTACGGCGGATGAGCGGCCAGCCATCGGCCGATCCAGGATGCTCGGCCGGAAAGTGACCGGGCCAACCGGATTGTCAGCCGGCACAGCACGCTGCCGTCGCAGACCGGCGTCATCGCCCGCACGACCCGGCTCGATCGGGCAGCGCAAGCCACCGACGTCCGCAGACCAGTGTCAGGGATTCCGGACATGAGCCACGTCGAAGCCGAGGACATCGCCGGTCAGTGAGTACGTCGGGGCGTCCAGCGTGAAGGGGACGCCGGCCCGCAGAGGACGGCCGTCGACTTGCCATCCCTCCGGCGTCCTGACGGCTGCCACGCGGATGCGTGCCTTGATGACGCTAAGGCGGCCTTCCTTCACGTCAGGCTTGGTCGTCCCGCTCAGTTCGTCGGTGACTTCAAACGATGCCAGGACGGGTAAGAGCGTGGTCGGGCCCCGAGTTGGCGCGAAGGGCTGCCGCTGCGCCTGCCTGATCGTCTCGACCACTTCGGGGCGGGTGACGAAACGGGCCACCACCTGGAGCTCGAACACGGTCACGGCCTTCGGGTACCGGGCGATTTCCTTCTCCCCCTCGAGCAGAATCACGTCGTAGCCGCCGGGGTCGAGGACCGGGAGCTCGATCATCGCCGATAGTGGCGACAGGTACTGGTACGGCGCAGGTTGTTCACCGACCGACGCCGCCAGGCCCGGCCGCAGGTGTGCGCCTTGCAGCTCAATCCGCTGCGGCTCCCGTCTCTTGGAAAAGGGGACCGGCGTCAGCCGCGCCACGGCCAGCGCCTTGGGTTCCGCCACCACGAGGGCTCCTGGCCGCCGGGCGACCTCCATCGCCACGTCGAAAAGCGCGACGTCGTAGGTGCCGGGCGGAAGCTTGGGGAGCCGCAGTTCGACGCGCGTCGACGAGACGAACAGATAGCGCGCCTCCGTGGTTCCGACCAGCGCGCGCAGGTAAGGACGCAGGTCCTTCCCATCCACCCGGATCACGGTGCCCTCGGTCTTGCCTGACGGGATCACGGACGGCGAAACCGCCGTGACGACAGGGGGGGGCGTGCGAAACAGCGCCCAGGATCCGTACGCGAGCGGCAGGAGCGCGACGACAAACACGACGGCTGCCGCGTCGATGAGGTTCACCTTCCCGAGCAGACGTCCGCGGTCATCGAGAATGGGCATGTTGGGGTCCTCTTGAGAAGCAGCGGGCCGTCCATTCGAGCACGGCACACGCGCCGATCGCACTGAGCCAGACGACGAGTGGGACGATGGAGTCGCGCATCCGCACGAGGGTGCCCACGTTGCCGTTGAACAGGGAGACGACAGCTGCGCCGAGGCCGATAGTGCCGACGAGCAGCCAGGTGAAGAGCGGGTCGCGACGTCCGCCGGCGGCAATGCCCGCAGCGGCCAGAAGAGCCAGGATGTACCATGCCACCTGCTGGGGCAGCAGCACCAGCGACGCCAGCGAGGCGGCCTCCCACGGAAGCGGCACGGTCAGGACACTGGCGGCGGCCCGCACCACGAACCGGGCCATCTCGGCATGCGACATGCCCTTCGCGCCCTGGAAGGGGTCGCCCCAGAAGTCCGAATAGAAGCGCCGGTCGAGGAGCTGGTACGCGTACCCGGGCGTCCGGACGTGACCGATGTGCACGACGGCCGCCAGCCTCAACTGCGGCATCACCCGTGTTCTCACCGTCCCGGATCGCACGGCCCACGTGCAGCCCGCAACCGCGATGACCAGGACGATCGCACCGATCCAGGCCCGGCGCGTCGATGTCCACAGGACGGCGGCGGCCAGCAGTCCGCCTGCGGACACAAAGGGGCCGATCGATCTCAACGACATCATGGCCCCGACCGCGGCGCAGGCCGCGACGGCTCCAAGCAGGCGCGCCGGCAGAGAAGCCCCCCTGGCGAAGGTCATGGCTCCGACGATCGTGCACGTCGTCAGCAGGAAGTAGACGGGCTCTTTGAGCACCGAGAGCGACCACACGAAGAGCGTCGGCATGAAGAGGAGCGCAACGAGTCCGGCAAGCGCCGGGAGTTGGCCGAACGCGCGCCGGGCGGTCCGGTGGAGCGCGACGGCGGCGGTGAGCCACATGAGCATGTTGACGAGGCGGATGCCGTAGGGCGCCGGCCCGACCCAGTACTGCCACCAGCCGAATACCGAATAGATGCTCGATTTGCCATACGCGCTGTAGATGAGTTCGTAGGCGAACGGTGCGAGGAGCCGGCGCAGCGCAAGGTTCAACGTCCACAGCGAGCGCTCCTCGATTGCCCGCTCGTCCCCGAACAGGACGGCGAATGCCTCATTCACGTGGTCACCGAGCAGGAACAGCCCGGCGATGACGAGCAGGCGCAGGAGGACGGCCGCCCCAAGGACGCCGAAGATCCAGCGCCGCTCTCGCGGCCCGAGTCCATGCCCCGCCCACACGAAGAGAGCGGGCAGGGCGAGCAGGAACCAGACGGTGGCCGGCGACAGCCCGTAGAGGCCGCCGACAGCGATCCCGGCCAGGATGCCGCCTCCCCACGCGGTCTGGGGGAGTCCGAGCATTTGCTTTCTCTGCCACATGGCGTTCTGGGCCATCAATGGCCCCGAGGGAACGGCGTCATGGAATCTCCTGGCTGAACAAACGCACGTAGTTCGGTGTCTGCGCCGGCACGCTCCAGGTGGCCAGCACCCGAACCCGCGCAGCCCGGCCGTACTCCGCGATCAGATCCGGCTTCCGGATCAGTGTTTCCAGAGCGAACCGCCATGCTTCAGCGGTGTTGCCCACCACCAGGCCGGTCCGGCCGTGCTCGACGACTTCGGGTCCCGAACCGACCGGCGAGACGACGGGAGGGATCTCCATGGCGGAGTACTGGATGGCCTTGAACGCCGCCTTGCCCAGTTCCCACGTGCCGTCCGGAATCGGCATCAGGCCGATGTCGAACTGGTCGAGATCCTCGATCTCCGTGGCCTCCTGCCACCGCACGAACCGGTAGCGGTCGAGTTCCGGAAAGCCCGGATTCGTGTCGCAGATGACCCGGAACTCGAACGCCACCGTCTTCTGCAACGCCACGAGCGCCGGCCTGATCAGGTCCAGGTAACCCGCCGTCGAGTGGGTCCCTGTCCACCCGATCACCGGAACGGGACGGCGGCCTCGATCCTGCCTCGTGGTCCGGTGATAGGCCGGGTCGATGGTGGTTGGCAGGATGACGACGTTGTGGTTGAGCCTGGCGGCCCATTCGCGCAGGTAGGGGTTGCTGACCGACACCTTGTAGCTGTGGCGGGCGATGTAGGCGGCCTTCTGTGGCCACTTCAGCCCGGCAACCCACGTGTTGTACTTCGACGTCTTCTCCATGAAAATCGCGTCGTCGAAGTCGTAGATGACCCTCTTGCCGGCCAGAAACAGGATCCACTCGACGACCGGCGGGCCGATCGGGGTGGCCTCCCGATACACGAAGACGTAGTCGTACCTCCCGAGCCGGGCCATCAAGGCCAGGCGACGGACGAATCCTTCCAGCACCGCCAGCGCCTTTCCGACGCGGCGGCCGGGCTGGTACAAGTAGGCCATGACACGCGACGGCAGGAACGACTGGACCTCGATGTCCAGTCCCGCGCGCGTGAGGTTGTCCAGGTACTGTTCGTACCGGAAACGCTGCCCCGGGACGCTCCCCGCCGGATAGGGGGCGAGAAGGAGCACCTTGCGGTTGATCGGCGCCTCAGGCATGGACGGCGCCCACCGAGAGCTCTGCATACAACTGGTTGTAGGCGTCGATACCATCGGCCAGGGAGAAATGCCGCCCTGCGGCATCCCGGCACCGTTGGCGGATGTCCGGTTCGCCGGCGAGCGCGACCAGGCGGCGGACCGCGTCACGCCGCTCCTGGTCGGTCCAGCTGTGGATGACCACTCCCACGCGCTCCCGGATGAGGATGTCCTCGACGTCGCCGATCCCGCCCGTGGCGAGGCATGGCACGCCGCATGCCAGCAACTCGGCCATCTTGGTCGGCGCCGCCGCTTCGAGCGCGCTCAACGGTTTCAGGAGGAACAACGCTGCGTGCATCCGCCGCATCTGGTCCGGCACGTCAGCGTGCGCCGCCGAGACGAGCTCGAGGCAGTCTGACGGAATGCCCGCAGCGCCCGCTCGCTCGCGGATAAACGCGTGTTCGGCACGGCTGACAATCAGCATACGTGCTCCCGGCTTGATCTCCAACAGCCGCCTGAAGCATTCGAGCATCTCGTCCAGCATGTACCACAGCCGGACGGATCCGACGTAGCCGAGCACGAAGCGGTCAGATGGATCGCACGGTCGGCTGCCGGCGTCACCCGGCCGGAAGCGGTCGAGGTCCACGCAGGTGGGAATCGTCCTGTACCGGATGCCGTCCGGCGGCAGGTCGGGCCGGTTCTGCAGCACACGGACGGCGGCGTGCGTGAGCGTCACGACCGCTCCGGCGCGGAGGAGAAAGCGCCGCTCGCACCACTTCGCCCCCCGGTGGGCGAGCGATTGCCCGGACCACGCGCCGGACTGCGCGCGCTGGTCGGCCCAGAACCCCCGCATGTCGAAGATGAACGGCACCCCGAAGATGTTCTTCAGGGCGAGCGCCATGAGCGCCGGCACGTAACTCCGCGCGTGAACCAGCGTGAAACGGTGCCTTGCGTGGAGCCGCACGCAGCGCCCGATGCCGGCGCACACATCGAACAGCGTCGCCGGAAGGCTCGGGGCACGATGGTACCGCATCGGGTGCCAGTGAATGCCCGCCTGCGCCACATCGAGGCGGGCCCGGGCCAACCGCTCACGGTCGGCGAGATCCTCGGGTTTCTCGAAGCTCACAAGCACGATGTCGTGCCGGTCCGACAACCCCCGCAGATAGGCGAAGACCTGCGACTGGCCGAGCGGTTCCATCAGCCCGTCGTACGAAATGTAGAGGACGCGCGCTGCCGCGCCGCCGCGCGGCGGCGCGCCTGTCGAGTCCGCGATGATGGTATCGCTCATGCCGTCGGTGGGAGAGGTGTCGCCGTCAACGGGCGCGGCGAGCCGAACCCGCGAATCGCGTCATCTGGATGTCCGCCTGTTCTGCAGGGCGATCGCCACAGGCCTGGAGAGCGTCACCAGGAGCAGGCCAGCCGCCATGGAGAGTATCGGGACGGCCGATCGCCATGGACTCGAGAAGACCGCTCCGGCGTCCAGCGCCGCGTGCACGGCGGACGCGACAAGCACGACCAGTCCGGCCGCCCGGACCCGCTGCCACGGCTGGAGCGCCGTAATAATCTGACTGACGATGAACTGCCGCGCCGAACTTGAGTGCCAGGCATCGTCGGCCCTCGCCATTGCCGTGGCCAGAGAGGTCACGATAGCGCTCTCCGCCGCCACGCGAGTGGCGTGATCGAGGTTCCTCGACGGAGGGTGCCGGGCCGCAATCCCGCCCACCCACGAGTCGCGCCCGGAGAGCGACCGCCAGACAGAGGTCAGCGCCGCACAAATGAGGCTGCCGGACCAGAGCAGACGCGCGGCGCGAACCGCCGCGCTCGACTCGAGCACGGTGGCCAGTCGGCCGCCCCGGGCGGGAACGCTACTGTCGGGCACGGGCGACCGCGACGCTGAGGATGTCCCCGTCGAAGACGTAGTTCGGGGTGTCCAATCTGAAAGCCTGTCCCGGACGCATCATCCAGCCGTCGTGCTGCCATCCCTGGGGAGTCTTGACGGCCGCCACGCGGAGAACGATCTTGAGCACGTTCATCCTGCCGTCCTTCCGTTCGATGTATCCCGCGCCCGTCACCTCGTCCGTGACGGTACAGGACACCACGACGGCCGTGGCGGTGGTCGGCTGCTGCCGGGTATCCGCCGCCAACGCCCGGGTAACGGCCTCGGCGATTTCCGGTCTCGTCACGGCGCGGAACACGACGTCGAGTTCAGCGACGGTGACCGCCTTCGGTTGCTGAGCGAGGACCTCTCGGCCTTCCGTTCCCTCCGCGTCCGCTGCATTGTCCTGCGGCGCCGCGCCGGCCTTGGCAATCCGCTCTCCGTAGAGAATGAAGTCGTAGACGCCAGCCGTCAGGTCGGGCGGGTGCACCTCCATTTTGTCCGCAGTGCTGACCTGGTGCGCGGCCCTATGCGCGCCGAAGTAAGCGAGGGAGGGACCGTCCAGGTTCTTGCCCTGCAGCTCGAGCTGCACGGGATCGCCGGGCCTGCCCGCCGGCCGGATGAGCAGCGACCTCACGACGGGCTTTACCACAGGCTTCACACCGACGGCGATCGCGTTGGGCAGCCGTCCGATCTCCATGGCGTCGTCGAAGAAGACGACGTCGTAGGTGCCCGGCTCGAGCGCCGGCAGCCTCAACTCGGCGCGTTCCGTCGTTCCGAACAGGTAGTCGGCCTGATCGTTCCCGACGAACACGCGGTAGAAGGGGCGCAGGCGTTGCCCGCTCACGACGACGGCCTGGTTCAGCACTCCCGGCTTGAAGAGTGTTGGCGTGACGCCCGTGAAGACCGACGGAGGAGCCTTGAAGAGCCGCCAGGCCCCGTACCCGAGCGGAACGAGCACGAGCAGGAACACCACTACCGCGGCGTCGATGAGATTGACCTTGCCGAACAAACGCCCGCGGTCATCGAGGATGGGCATGCGTGGATCCCTTCATGAAATGCCCGGCGGCCCACTCCAGGGCAACGCATCCGCCGAGGGCACTGAACCAGATCACCTGTGGCACCACGGTATCGCGCAGCCGCGAGAGCGTCCCGACGTTGCCGTTGAAGAGCGCGATGGTCGCGGTGCCGATCAAGATGTTGCCAAGCAGTACCAGGGTGAAGATGGCGTCCCGACGCCAGCCCGCGATCATGCCGACACACCCCAACCCCACCATGACGTACCACGCCATTTGCTGGGGCAGCAGCGCGAGCGCCGGTTTCGAGGGGATGTCCCACGGCAGCGGGACCATGACGAAACCGGCCACCGCACGGCCCGCGAAACGCATGGCCTCTGCCGGCTCGAGGACGGGGAACACGGCCACGTTCCAGATGGGGCCGTAGAACCGTCGATCGAGGAGTTTGTACGAATAGCCCTTCGACCTGACGTGGCCGACGTGGACCACGGCGGCGTAATTGGCCTCCGACAGCAAGCGGCTCTGGACCGGTGGCTGGCGCAGCGCCCAGAACCCGCCCGCCAGCAGCAGGACGACAGCCGCCGTCGCCAGCCAGGCTCGCCGCGTCACGAGCCACGCGCCCGCCGCGAACGCCAACCCGCCGACGGCGACGGTGACGCCGACTGGCCGCACCGACGCGATGGCCATCAGCGCGAGCGCGGCGATGACGGCTGCCCCGAGACGCCGGAAGACCGGTCCCCCGCGGATGACGGTCATCGTGGCCGCGATCGTGACCGCCATCAGGCAGACGTATGGCGCTTCTTTCAGCTTGGAAATCGACCAGAAGAAAAGCGTCGGCATGAACAGCACGGTCGCGAACCCGACCAGTGCGGGTAGCTTTCCGAACGACCGGCGCACCGTGCGATGGAGGGCGGTGGCGCCAATCAACCACATCACGATGTTGAACAGATGCGGGCCGTAGGGCGCCGGGCCGACGAAGAGCTCCCAATAGGCCAGCGCCGTGATGAGCCCAGACCGGCCGTACGGCGAGAACACCCACACGTAGTCCGGCAGTGCGACGTGCCGCCCCAGCGCCAGATTGAGGGTCCAGAGCGAGCGCCCCACGATGAAGCGCTCGTCACCGTTCATCACCGCATAGGGCTGGCTGAAATGGTCCGCCAGGAGAAAGAAGACGGCGACGGCGGCCACCCTGGCCAGCAGGGCGAGGCCGAGCGCGCCGAGGACCCACCGGCGTTCCCGGGGCCCGAGGCCCCGCTGCGCCCACACGAACAGCCACGGCGCGACCAGCAGAAACACCACGGTCGTCGGCGACAGGGTGTAGGCGATGCCGAACGCGATGCCGACAGCCGCAGCGAGCGCTACGGTGGAGCGAGGGAGTTCAATCACAGGCGTGAAGAGCATCCGAGCGTGCCGGAATGTGGGGACTATATCACACCGAACTTCACGCCCCGTCTGGCGCGCAGCCGTTCGCCGTAGAGCGAGGCGACATCGTCAGCCAGCCTCTGGAAGCGGAACTTCGACAAAACCGCCTCCCGTCCGCGCGCCCCCATGTCGCGCCGGCGTTCGGGAGACGCGAGGAGTTCGGCAACAGACGCGGCCAGCGCCTCCGGCGAACCGAACGGGACCACGAGACCGGTCTCGCCGTCAGCGACCACATCGCGGACGCCGCCGACGTCCGTGCTGACCCCGGGCACGCCGGATGCGAGCGCCTCGATGAGCGCGACAGGCGTGCCTTCGTTCCGGGATGTCAGCACGAACACGTCCGTCGCGCCGTAGATGGTGCGAAGATCGGTGCGCCAGCCGAGGAATCTCACCTGTCCGCCGATGCCGAGCGCAGCCGCCTGCGACTCGAGATCGCGGCGAAGCTCGCCGTCGCCGACGATCAGGAACTCGACGGCGGGCACGCGGGCGGCGACCTGTCTTGCCATGTCCAGGAACAGATCGTGCCGCTTGATCTCCGTCAGGCGTCCGACGGTGCTCACCACGAAGCGGTCGGGCGCGACGCCCAGTGCCGCGCGGGCGGACTGCCTGGCCTCGGCGTCAATCGTGACAAACGGTGAAAGGTCGAAACCGAGGGGAATCACGAACGTCTGTTCGTCGCGGGCGATACGGTAGGTCTCCAGCAGGTCCCTGCCAATCAGCGGCGAAATGGCGACCAGGGCGTCGCTGCGTCTGGCCAGCCACCGCTCGATGCGGACGAACACCGCCGTCATGAACGGGCTGAAATACCCTTCGAAGACATGGCCGTGGAACGTGTGCACGATCACGGCCTGCCGATCGCGTCCGGCAGTCGCGTTATAGAGGATGGCCGCGAGGCGCCCGAGCGCGCCGGCCTTCGCGGTATGGGTATGCACGACGTCCGGCCGAAACCGGCAGAGCGCCCGATAGATCCGCCAGAACGCGCGGCCGTCGCGCAGGGGCGAGAGGGACCTTCCGAGCGACGGCACCACCTGCCTGGTCACCTCTGGCGTCAGGAGGTAGCTCATGTCGCCTTCGCCGGCCGCCAGCCTGCCGTAGATCAGCAGCGTCTCGAACCCGTCCAGGCGGGAAAGACCGGCGGCCTGAATCGCGGGGCCGCCGATGTTCAGCCGCGCGATGATTCGTGCCACCCGCGGGACGCCGGCCGTCACGCCTGCGACCTCCCGCCGGTCACGACCTCGTCGATCACGATGCGGAGACGCAGCAGGGCGACACCGGCAGGCCCGCACAGCGACTCGATGGCCTGTTCCCGCGCGGCGTCGAATCGCCGCGCGCTGATGACCACCGCGTCGACCTCGCGATCCCGAATCAGCGCCAGCAGGTGGTCGTAGCCGCCGAGGACCGAATACCCGTGGAGGCGCATCCGCTGCTTCACGGGGTTGTCGTCGATGAAACCCAGGACCTGGTACGCCACGTGCGGGTGCCCGAGAAACTCGCGCAGGGCCAGCGTGCCTGCGTCGCCCGCCCCGTAAATGACGAGACGGACGCCGCTGCGGCGCCTGTACGCGAACTCGTTGATCAGGCGGAACGACGCGCGCGAGACGGTCAGCAGGGCGAACAGCAGCATGGCGTACAGCACGAACACCACGCGCGAGTAGCTCTCAAAGCGGTAGAGATAGAGGATGACCAACTGTGCGCCGACGGAGCCAACGACGACCCCTTTCGCGAAGGTGAGGGCGTCGTAGAGTCCGAAGTGCTTCCACTCGCCGCGGTACGCGCCTGTGCCGAACAGCGCGACCATCTGCATCGCCAGGACGACCGGCAAGGAGGTCAGGAAATAGGCGAAGTTCGCCTTCAACTGCTCGTCGTCGAAACGCAGCCGGTTGGCGCCATAGTAGGCGATCGACACCAGCATCAGGTCGAGGATGACTTCGGCGGCCCGTCGCTTGTGGAGCAGTTCCGCAACCACCGGGGTGACCCGCCCCTGGCGCAGCAGGCTGTTGTCGGCGTCGGCGTAGACGCGCACGCGGGCGAGGAAGATCGCGAAGATCATCAGCGCGACGAGAAAGACCACGGCGAACAGTGCCGACCAACTCTGGTTGATGTGCCGGAACGCCACGCCGACTGAACCGGCCAGGGCCGCCAGGCCCCACAGCACGGCCACGGCCCCACGTTCTGACAGCCCGATGGCCACCAGGCGGTGCGATGAGTGATCACGCCCGCCCACGGCCGCCGATCGTCCCGAGAGCAGGCGAGACACGGTCACCAGCGTGGTGTCGAAGATCGGGATGAGCAGGACCGCGACCGGAGCCAGGATGATGGGAACCAGATTCGACGTGCTGCCCGCCGTGACGTCGGGCACCAGCGCGAGCCCGGCAAAGGTCAGCCCGATGAACAGGCTGCCGCTGTCTCCCATGAAGATGGACGCGGGATGGAAGTTGTAGACGAGAAAGCCCCCGAGGGCCCCGCTCATCATGGCCGCGTAGCGGGCCGCGAGGAACGCCGGCGTGCCCGGCTGGGGAGGGTAGAAGCTCAGCACGAAGGCGAGGCCGGCAATGAGCGCGATGCCCCCGCACAGGCCATCCATGTTGTCGAGCAGGTTGAACGCGTTGGTGATGCCCACGACCCAGAACACGGTGAGCAGGCTGTCCACCGTCAGTGAACCGGTCCACGCGAGACGGTACTTGAAGAACAGGAACACCGAGGCGAGCGCGATCTGCGCGACCAGCTTTGTCGAGGGCCTCAGGCCCACGATGTCGTCGCCCAGGCCCACGAGGAACACGATGAACCCGCACGCCAGCAGGACGGGCTGACTGCGCACGCCGTCGAACGCGAGGGCGCAGACGGTCACGCTGAAGGCAATTGCCACCCCGCCGAACAGCGCCGTCGGCCGTCGGTGCCATCGATCGCCTTTGGGCTGCGCGACCGCCCCGACCTTGCGCGCGATCGCCCGCGCGACGGGCACGAGCGCCAGCGACAGCAGGAATGCCACCGCGAACGGGATGACTAGATCCAGCACGTCAGATCCACCCTCTCCACCTGTAGACCACGATCGCCGCGTACTCGTGCAGCAAGCCGCGAAGTTGATCCAGGCTCGCGCCGCGCCCGTGCTGGTAGAACTGGCTGAAGAGAACCGGTGCCGCGACGACGTCGATATCCGGAGCGAACTTCCTCCAGGTCATCATCGCCCGGCGCATGTGGTACGGCGAGCTCACGAGCAGGACCCGGCGCCACCCGTGTGCCGCCAGGATCTCGTGGGTGAATCGCACGTTCTCGTACGTATTGGCCGCGTTCGTCTCCAGCTTGATCGCGTCGGCCGGAACACCGTTCGCCAGGGCCAGGTCGCGCATGACCTGCGCTTCGGAGAAGGAGAAGACGAACCCGGACGAGAAGATCATGCGCGGCGCGAAGCCGCCTCGATAGAGATCCAGCGCCTGCTTCAGGCGCTCCTGGTAGCCGCCGCCCGCCACGCCGGACTCCCCGACGCCGCCGGCGAAGACCACGATGGCATCCACCTGGCGCGGCGGTTCCGCGACCTGCAGAGGTTCGGCGACCCACCACGCGAACGAGGTCTGAAACAGCACGACGTACACCAGGACGAGCGTGGCCAGCGCCGCCGCCAGCTGACCGCGGGACCGCCGGTAGATGCGCCGTAGCCGGTCTTCCCACGACCGGTCACGCGAGCGCCCGGCGATGACGCCGTCGATGAGCGTCGACATCTCGGCCAGGCGCGACGCCCAGCTGTTCGTGCGCGCGATCGCGATGCGCCGGTCGCGCACCTCCGGCGGCACCGCGTGAAGCGCCTGCCGGACGGCTGCGACGAAGCCCCCGGCATCCTCAGCCACGGCGATGGTCGGCCCGTGCTCCGCATTGAACCGGCGGATCTCGGCCAGGTCGGTCGTCACGACCGGCAGACCCATGGCCAGATACTCGTTGAGCTTCGTCGGGTACACGTTGGCCGTGTATTCGCTCAGCCGGTACGGCACGATTCCGACGTCGAATCCCTTCATGTACCGCGGCACGTCGTCGTGCGGGCGCTGGCCGAACAGGTGGACGTTCGGGAGGCCCGCCAGATCGGACGTGTCCGTCTGTTCGGGCCCGATGAACACGAAGGACACGTCCGGCAAGGCCAGCGCAGCCTGGCGAAGCAGCGGGAAGTCGATCCACTGATGCAGCCCGCCGACGTAGCCGACGACCGGCCTGGGCAGGCGCGCGATGTCGTCCGGCACGTGGTCCGGCGTTTCCCGCGCGCGGTCGAACTTGGCGTAGCTCACGGCGAACGGGAACAGGTGCACCCGCTCGCTCGACTTCAACGCCCGCTCGCGCAGCCGATCGGAGGTCACGAAGACCAGGTCGGCCTCGGCGAACAGGGCCTTCTCGGACGTGGCGATGCGGCGGGCGCCCGGCGAGCTGGAGGCGAGGTCGTCGATGCAGTAGTAGATGGTGACCAGCGGATCCAGGCTGCGGATGACGTCCAGCGCGAGCGGCGTGGGCAGGAACGTCCAGACGACGGGCCGGTCGAACCGCGCGGCGCGCATCCATCGGCCGAGCGACCGCACCAGGAGCAGGCGGTTGAGCCAGCCGGCGATCCGGGAGTACGGGAACGGCAGCAGGATGGGCGAGTAGACGAACAGGTTCTGGCGTTCCTGCCGGAACCCCTTGGTGCCGCGCCACCAGTTCCGTACGCGCTGCCGCACGCGCGGAAGGTCACGGATCGACGGGGCCCGCACGCCCGTGTTCTCGACGAACAGGACGCGGTTCCCGTTCGCGGCAAGCGCGGACATGATCTCCTGGTGGCCCTGCCAGATGAACTGCCAGTCGATGGTCGACAGGCAGACCACATCGTGTCCGCGCAGCATCGGAGCGTCGCTCATGTCCTGGTGGTGTCCCCGTCCCGGCGTTCCGGCATCAGCAGGCTCTCATTGTAGCGGGGATCCTCAGAGCCGCGCTCCCTGGCTCGATGGCACGGTGCCGAGCACCATCCAGCCCCGGTCGTTCCCGACGCGAACGACATCGAGCCCGGCCTCGCGCATGAAGGCGGCCGAGCCCTCGCGGCTGTACCGGTACTCCACAGGCGCCGAGAATCGATCATACAGGTCTCCGGTCAGACGCAACGGGCCCTTGCCGTGCCTGAACGGAACGCTCTGCGCCAGCCCGCGAAGACCGGGCACGCGCGACATCACCAGGTGGGGCACGGTGAAGGTGGCATACACGAACGGAGACGCCGCCTGACAGAGCACGTACAGCAACCGCGGCGGCAGGCGCGTCGTCATGTGCCGCAGGCTGTTGGCCGCGCGCAGCCACCAGCGCATGAAGGCGGAGCGGTCGCTGAAGTCCTCGTAGAGGTAGATGGCGACGCTCCCGCCGGGCCTCGCGACCCTGGACAGTTCGGCAAGCCCCTCGGCCGGCTTCGCCATGTGGTGGAGCACGCCGTAGGAGTAGATGTAGTCGAAGCCGTGGTCGCCGAACGGCAGCCGCCCGAGATCGGCCTGGACGATGTGCGCGTCGGGAACCGTCAGAATCCTCCGTGCCGTCGTGCGACAGCCGCCCGTGCTGAGCTCCGCGCCGATCGCCTCGACGTCGTAGCGCCGGGCGACGTTCACCAGGTCGATGCCCTCGCCGGCGCCGGCGTCGAGCACGATTCCCGCCGGCGCGGGCAGCGTCAAGGCTCGTTCGAGCTTCTCGAAGTGGTAGCCGGACGGGATCAATTCGGGATCCGGCGACGCCTGCTCCCAGAGATAGCCGAAGCGCTCGGCCGTCTGCGCTTTCGCCGTCACTCGGTCGGCCAGCGCGCCTCCCGACATCCGGGGAATCCCCTCATCAACGGCGTATGTGTTGCCGCAACGTCCGCAGCGCAGAGTTCCCGTCACGACCTCGAGCCGGGAGCACGCGGGGCATTCCGCGCCCGCCGTTCCGGAGCTCCCGCACAATCCCGAACACGGGGGAAGTCGCCTGCCGGCCGGGCGATCGGTGGTTTCGACGACGGGGTTCTCCAGTGACAGCGAGCCCCGGCATGTCACACAACGCAGGAATTCGAGCAGACGCAGTTTCACGAAGGCCTCGTCACGACGCGGGGCTGGCCGCGGTGCCGCACTCCCGGTACCACAGTTCCAGCATCAGCAGGCTCCAGAGCTCGTGCGCGCGGTCGGCGGCGCCCGAGACATGCTCGTCGATGAGCACGTCGATCGCCGGCTGGCGGACGAGCCCGGCCGATGCCGCGCGCGCCGGGCGGAGATGGTCGTCGAGGAACCCGCGCAGCTCCCCTCTCAGCCAGGCCGCGATCGGCACCGCGAACCCGCGCTTCTTCCCGCTGAGGTTCTCGGCCGGCACGACGCCCTCGAACGCGCGTTTCACGAGGGACTTGGTCGTCAGCCGCCGCAGCTTCAGGCGGCTCGGCAGGCGCATGGCGAACTCGGCAAGGTCCCGATCCAGGAACGGCGACCGGGCCTCGAGCGAGTGCATCATCGTGGTGATGTCCATCTTCGGCAGCAGGTCGGTCGGCAGGTAGAAGAGCGTATCCACGGCCAGGATCGCATCGACGCTGTCGAGCCCGCGCCACCTTTCGAAGAGGGCCGCCACGTCGCGCTGCCCGTCCGGCACGTCGTCTGACAGCGCCGCCAGGGCGTCGGGGCTGAAGACCCCGGCCCAGGCGCGGTATCGTTCCGCCCGGGTCATGGCCGCCGACACGGCAAAGCGGCGAAGCCGGGACCACGACTGACGCGCTGCCGAGTTGCCGGCCCGCGAGCGGCCAACGACGGCCAGCGCCCGCCACTGCTCCGCCAGTCGATTCCCCAGATGACGGCCGTACCCCGCGAAGACCTCGTCGCCGCCGTCGCCCGTGAGCGCCACGGTCACGTGCTGTCGCGTCAGCGCCGCCAGGTAGCTCGTGGGGATCGCGGACGAATCGGCGTAGGGCTCGCCGAAGTGGCGCACGAGTGCCGGAAGGACCTCGACGGCGCGGGGCTGGACCACAAACTCGTGATGCTCGGTGCCGAACGCCCGCGCCACTCGGCGCGCTTCGGGAAGCTCGTCGTAGCGCGGATCGTCGAAGCCGATCGAGAAGGTCTTGACCGGGCCATTCGAGAGCGACGCCATCAGGGCCACGACGACGCTCGAGTCGACGCCGCCGCTCAGGAACGCGCCAAGCGGCACTTCGCTGATGAGCCGTTTCCGCACCGCGGCCGCCAGCAACTCGCGGACGCGCTCGGCCGCCTCGGGTTCGGAGATCCGGAGCTTGGGCTCGTAGCGGGGCTCCCAGTATCGCCGAACCTGCACGCCGTCCCGACCTGCGATCAGCACGTGGCCGGGCGGCACCTTCCGCACCTCCCGATAGATCGTCCGCGGGGCGGGGATGGCCATGTAGGCCAGATAGTCGCCCAGCGCATCACGGTCCAGCGTGCGCCCCACGTGCGGAGCGGCCATCAGCGACTGCAGTTCAGACGCGAAGGCGAAGTCGGGCCCCGCCGACGCGTAACAGAGCGGCTTCTTGCCGAAGGGGTCCCGCGCCAGGAGCAGGCAGTCGTGCCGCGCGTCCCAGACGGCGAGCGCGAACATGCCATCGAGCCGGCTCACGAAGGACTCACCCCATTCCTCGTAGGCGTGGACCACCACTTCCGTGTCCGACCGGGTCTCGAATCGATGGCCGAGGCGCTCGAGGGTGCCACGCAGTTCGGCGAAGTTGTAGATCTCGCCGTTGAGGACCGTCCACACGTCACGCGACTCGTTGCCGATCGGCTGGTGGCCGCCCGCCACGTCGATGATGCTCAGCCGCCGGTTCGCGAGGCCGGCGGCGGGCCGTCCATGCGCGGGCTCCGCGGCGCGCGGCCACGTCATCAGCCCTTCATCGTCAGGGCCGCGGTGTCGCAGGGCATCGCACATGCGCCGCAGCAGGCCCGGGTCCACGGGACGACCGTCGAAGTGCACGAGGCCGGCAATGCCGCACATCAGGATGCCTGCATGTCGCGATAGGCGGCCAGGTACTGCTGTGCCGTGGTTGCCGCCGAATACGTCCGGGCCACGTGTTCCCGTGCGCGGGCGCCCATGCTGCGGGCGCGGGCGGGATCGCCGACGAGCGCGACCAGCGCCGTTGTCAGCGCGGGCACGTCGCGCGGAGGCACGAGGATGCCGCTCGCGCTGTCGTCGAGAATCGTGTCGGTGACGCCTTCAAGACGGGTGGCGACGCAGGCCAGGCCGCAGGCCATCGCTTCGAGCAGCGCGTTGGGCAGCCCTTCCCTGACCGAGGGCATCACGAAGATGTCGGCGGCCCGATAGTACGTCTCGATCTCCTGGGTGCTGTCGACGAAGCGCAGCCTCCCCTCGAGGCTCAACTGGCCGGCACGCACGCGGATCTGGTCGGCCAGCGACGGATCCACCTCGTAGTACCCCGGGCGGTTTCCTCCGACGAAGACCAGCACGCTGGTGTGATCGCCGGCAGCCGCCATTCGGGTCCAGGCCTCGAAGAGGACGTCCGGGCACTTCTCGCGCGAAAAGAAGCCGACAAAGAGCAGCATCGGCACATCGGCGGCGATGCCCAGCCTGGCGCGCAGCGCGCGGCGGTCGGCGGGCGAGGCCGGACTGAAACGCGCGAGATCCACCCCGTTCGGAATCAGGCGGAAGCGATCGCGCGGCAGTTCGGACGATTCGTAGATCGATCGGAAGCGCGGGCTGACGCCGAAGAACACGTGCGCGCGGGAATAGCACCAGAAGGCCATGCCTCCGCGGTCGCGCATGGACGCCGGGTCGTCGTGGCCGATGGACGTGAGCTTGACGGCGATGCGCTTGCCGGTCAGGAGGCCGAAGAGCACGAGGACGATCGACTTCTGGGAGAAGCCGTGCAGGTGGAGAATCGAGAACCGTCGCCGCTCGCGGACGAGCGCGGCCGCCATCCGCAATCCGGCGGCGAGCTTCGACCAGCGGCTGCGCGGATTCACGAAGACCCGCCACACCGGCACGCCGTCCCGCTCATCCGCCGAGGGTAACGCCCGATCCGCGGTCGTCGTCAGCACGGCCACGCGGGCGGCATCCCCGAGCTGGCGGATCAATTCGCGGCACTGCAGTCCTGCGCCGCTCAGTTCGGGATAGTACGCGCCCGTCACCATCAGGACGCCCGGCCGGCGACCGGGATCCGCGGGGCCGCGCTCACCCACGGGACGGCTCACGCACTGATTCGTCGCGTGGCGCGAGCGGCGCGGAACCCGGACGGCCACCGCTGGCGACGCTCATGCCGAGCCCCATCATGAACCACAGGTACCGCGACGTGAGGATGTCCATGTACAGGCCGTTCACGAGGAATCCGATCACGCCGCAGGCACACGCGAAGGCCACCCGAGATTGATGGTCGTCCCACCTGGCGCCGCTTCGCCGCCACAGCGCCCACGCGACGCCGCCGAACGACAGCAGGATGGCTATCGCGGCCAGCACACCGGCTTCGGCCGCCCCCCCGAGATACGTGTTGTGCGGATCGAGCCAGGCATGTGTGTTGGGGATGCCTTTGGCGAGATAGGTGTCCTTCACGTCGTTCCAGTTCACGCGCTCCAGCATGGTGCGATTGAACATCCCGGGGCCGAGGCCCAGGACGGGATGCTCGCGGACGAAGGTCAGCGCCATGCCATCGACCACGCGGTAGAGCGACGGAGCGGTGTTCACGGAGACCTCGAGCCGCTTGGTCTCCGGATCCAACGCGGTGCGCACCGGAAAGATGCACCACACGGTCGTCACGACCACCGCGCAGGCCAGGACGGCGGTGGCGCCGACGGCGAGGCTGCCTGCAACAGCCGCCCACACGCGCCGCCGGAACGGCAGGAAGAGCAGGCTCAGCGTCACCAGCACGCCCAGCAGGTTTCGCGACCCGGTCAGCACGAGCGACACCGCGAGCAGGCAGCCGAGAAGGACGTACACCACTCGCCGCCCGCCGCCCGCGGCGGCAATGGCCAGGCAAACGACGCTGACGTGGAGGAAGCTGGCGAACATGTTCATCGTGGGAAACGTCGCGGCGAGCCTGGCGAACGGAATGACCGTGCTCATCTGCGGAGAGTAGTTCACCAGCGCGTTCGTGCTACCGAAGAACGACTGCGCAACGAAGCCGCCGAGGGTCACCACGCACAGGACGGCGCTCGTCATCAGCCACGCGTGCGCCACGATTGCCGTCCGGGCCTCCCCGAGCGGCGTTCGGCTCACCCAGAGGTACATCAGCATCAGGTACAGGACGCCAGCCACCTCGACGATGCCGAGGCGAGGATCCGGTGAGGCGGCTGTGGCGGCGAGCAGCACGACCAGCAACACGAGCATGGCGCACCCCGCCAGCGTGGCTCGCGGCAACGAGACCTGCCCGACCGAGCGTCTCGCGATCCACGCCAGCGCGATCACGACGGGCACGAAGAAGGCGTCCGCGAGTTGGACGTCCTTGCCCAGCACTCTCATGCTCGCGCTCGTCCCGAACGCCAGCAGGACGACGTAGACGACCAGCGCGAGGAACATCGCTGCCGTCACGTTCTCGGCCGCCGGGTCCGCCCCGTCCGGCGACCCGGGCGCGGAGCGCGGTGTTATATACTCTCGGTCACGAGGCATAGTACTTCCGTGAAGTGGACGCATCAGCCCGCCGCCGTCGCGGGCATCGCTGGACTTTTCGGCCGCCCTCGCGAGGGAACACTTATGAAACCCGGCGCAGCGGTGCTGGCCGCGATCCGCGACAACGTGGCGCGCTCGACTTGCCGTGCGGCGTCGGCCTCGTCTCCGGCCGGTTCATCCAGACGACCGCGGTCATGAAAACGGTCACCGTCATTACGCCCGCCTACAATGAAGCACCGGTCATCGCCGCCTTCTACGCCGAGGTGAAGCGCGTCCTGTCGAGCCTGGCCGATCGGTACGAATCCAGAATCCTGTTTGTCGTCGAACGCAGCGAAGACGACACGCTGGCCATCGTGAAGCAGATTGCCGCTGCCGACCAGGCGGTGACCGTGCTCGCCCTGTCGTCGCGCTTTGGGCAGCAGAACGCGCTGTTGGCCGGCATCGACGCGTGCGACTCGGACGCGGTGATCATGATGGACAGCGACCTGCAGCATCCCCCGGCGCTCATCCCGGAGATGCTCGCCCTGTTCGAGGGCGGCTACGACGTCGTGTACACAGTCCGGCAGGACACCCCCGAGATCGGCTGGTTCAAGCGTACCAGTTCGACGCTGTTCTACCGGCTGCTCAACCGGATGTCCGACGTGCCCATCATCGATGGCGCCGCGGACTTCCGCCTGGTGTCCCGGCGAGTGGCCGACGTCTTTCGGACCCAGATCCGCGAACGCAACCTGTTCTTCCGCGGGATGATGGGGTGGATCGGATTCAAGTCCGTGGCGCTGCCGTTCCGCGCGCGGCCACGGCAGGCCGGTCACAGCAAGTACTCGGTCAGCCGCATGATCCGGTTTGGCCTCGACGGCGTCATCTCGTTCAGCAAGAGCCCGCTGCACGCGGCCATCGTCGCCGGCCTGGTCTTCGCGGCGCTTGGATTCGGGGTGGCGCTGTTCGCCGTCGCGCAGTCCTTCACGCACGCGTCTCTTTCGAAGGGCTGGGCGACGCTGACGGTTCTCGTGTCGATCCTGAGCGGCATCCAGCTGATCTTCCTGGGCGTGATCGGTGCGTACATCGGCGCGATCCTCGACGAGGTCAAAGCCAGACCCCACTACATCGTGGACGAACGGATCAACGCAGGCGACCAGGGGGCGGCTCACGATGGTTCCGTTTCGGAGTGACTCGAGGGTCTACGTCGCGGGCCACAGCGGCCTGGTCGGATCGGCGATCGTCCGGCGCCTGACGCGGGAGGGCTTCACCTCGGTGCTCGGCGCCACCCGTGAGCAGCTGGATCTGCGCGATCAGGCGGCGGTCAACTACTGGTTCCGCGCCAATCGGCCGGAACACGTGTTCCTCGTCGCGGGCACGGTGGGCGGCATCCTGGCGAATTCCACGCGGCCGGCGGAGTTCATCTACGACAACATGATGATCCACGCCACGGTCGTGCACGCGGCCCACCTCTACGGCGTGCGGAAGCTCCTCTACCTCGGCAGCTCTTGCATCTACCCGCGCGAGTGCCCGCAGCCGATCAAGGAGTCGTACCTGCTGACCGGGGCGCTGGAACCCACCAATGCCTCCTACGCGATCGCCAAGATCGCGGGCATCAAACTGTGCGAGTCCTACCGCCTTCAGTACGGGTGCGATTTCATCTCCGCGATGCCCACGAACCTGTACGGGCCGCACGACAATTTCGACCTCGAAAGCTCTCACGTGCTGCCGGCCTTGATCCGCGGGTTCCACGGCGCGCGGGAGGCGGGCGTGAAGGACGTCGCGATCTGGGGCTCCGGCACGCCCAGGCGTGAGTTCCTCCATGTCGACGACCTGGCCGACGCGTGTGTGTTCCTGATGCGTCATTACGACGAGGCCGAGCACGTCAACATCGGCACGGGCGAGGACTAGTCGATCAGCGAACTCGCGGACATGGTGCGCCAGGTGGTCTACCCGGTCGCGCACATCGTGTTCGACTCCGCCAAGCCCGACGGCACGCCGAGGAAACTGCTCGACGTCTCGAAGCTGGCCGCCCTCGGATGGCGGTACCGGATTGCGCTGCGGGATGGCATTGAACAGTCCTACGCCTGGTTCCTCGAGCATCACGCGACGGCCCGAGGTGTGGCGACTCCAGAATAGCCGCGCCTCATGCCCGGGCACCGGCCGGCGGCGGAAGACAGAGCAGGAGCCCGGCGATCCGCTCCATCGAGTAGCCGCATTCCCGGAACAGCGCCTCGAATCCCGCCTGGTCCCCGTCCTTGTAGAAATGGCTATGGAGCTCGAAGTACACGATCGGCCGTTTGCCCGGGCTCCGGAGCAGCGGCTCGAGATCGGGGAAGACCTGGATCTCGCATCCTTCGATGTCCATGAAGACGAGGTCCGGGACCACCTGCTCCGCGCGCAGGAACTGGGACAGCGGCACGCACGGAACCGACGCGTGCGCGCCGGATGGGGCCCCTCCGGCGAACGTGCGCGCACCGTAATCGAGCCCGGAGATCTGGCTCAGGGACCCGTACGGGTGGTTGGCCTCGGGATCGAGCTCGAGGCTTCGGACCTCGGCCGGGCCGATCGCCTGGTTCATCAGGCGCACATTGGCAAGCTCGTTGAGCGCGACGTTCTTCTCGGCAATCGCGAAGTACTTCGGGAAGGGCTCGAACGAGAACACCAGGCCCTCCGGCCCGACCAGGCGGGACAGGTGAATCGTGAACTCCCCGTAGCAGGCCCCGATTTCCACCACCGCGAAGCCGGGCTTGACGATCCGCTGCAACGTGTCGAACGTCATGGGCTCGAACAGACCGAACCGCCGCTGCGCGACGGTCTCGCCGAAGGACATCGGCAGCCACATCCGGCAGTGCCGCCCCCAGATCCGGTAGACGCGGCCGGGCGTCTGGCGTTTCTCGTGGTAGCTGGCGTACCACCGGACGGCGTCCCGCTGGAACTCGCTCTTCAGCCGGCGGACGTCGGCCACCGCCATCGACGGGTGGCGGAGACGGCCGGCGAGCTTCTTCACCACGCCGCCCGAGGTCATGGTGCGAAGCGTGCGGAACGTCCGGGATGGGGTCGTCATGAGACGTTTACCGTCGAAAGCCCGCAACCCACGTCCGACTCCCTCACCGCCAGGAAATTCCGCCACGACCAGTATGCGACGCTGGCGGGTCGCGCCGTCCCACCGTCAGCGACCGGCCGGAGTCCGGCACGCGACAGTTCAAGCAATGAGAACCCGCGGGACCGGAAGAACTCCAGGAGGTCCGAGGGCACTGACCCGGCAGCCAGCAACCCGGCCGGCCAGTACTCGAAGAACACGCGAATGCGCGGGCTTCTCTCCAGGACCGCTTCCATTCCCGTGACGACGCTCAATTCGTATCCCTGAACGTCGATCTTGATGAAGTCCACATTGCCCGTCGGCAGGACGTCGTCCAGCGAGACGATCTCCACGGGCACCGATGGCCCTCGCTGAGAGGCGAGCATTCGGTTGTCACCGCGGTTGAAGGCCGAACGGCGCAACATTCCCTGCGAGCGCCGTGCTCCGGCTGCCGCCTGCAGCCGGCTCACGTTGCGGGCGTTGTTGCACAGGCAATTCTCGTCGAGGGACGCGAACATCGCAGGATCCGGCTCGAGCGCCAGGACTCTGCCCTCAGGCCCAACGAGTCGCGAGAGAAGCAGCGTGAAGACGCCCTGGTTCGCTCCCACGTCGACGACGCAGTGTCCGGGGGCAACGATCTTCGAGATAAGCTGGCGCTCGGCGCGGCCCATGATGCCCGTCTTCAGCAGCAATGCGGCCAGTGCGCGGTCTGGACTCACCGGGCGCACACGGCTCCCCCACACGTTCATTCGTTATGGCCCTCAGCTCCGCTCCACGTCGGTCCGTTCGAGGACGACATGAGCGAACATCCCGAAGCGGTGGCTCCATGGCTGGATGAGTCTTTCTATGCCCCGCCACAGGCCGAACGTCCACGCGGGTGTCAGGCCGCGCGCGGACACGCCTCCGGACAGCAGGTAGCGAAACGGCATCAGCGGTCTCAGCACGACCAAGCGCCACTCCGGGAATTCGCGCTCGAATCTCTTCAGGTCCCGCAGGAAGATGATCCAGGGCAGTGCGGTGTTTGCCGCAGACAGCGGTCCGCCCGCCGGGAACTCCCAGTCGACCGCATCGGGCACGAACGGTTCAGGGTGCAGGCGCGAGTACACGAACGACGACCACGGCGTTACCCACGGCTCGATCATGACGAGTCGGCCGCAGGGGCGCACGCACCGCGCCGCTTCTGCAAAGAACTGTCGCGACTGCGGAATGTGGTGCAGGACATCCGTCATCACGATGGCCCGCAGGCTGCTCCGGCCCAGGGGCAGCGCCCGCCCATCCAGCGCGACGCGCACTCCCGGACACGGAAATACGTCCGACGTCAGCAGGCCCGGAAGCCAGGTCTCCAGAAAGCCTCCACCCGATCCGAGTTCGAGAATCGGGTCCTCGCCGGGCGGCATCGCCCCGGCAATCATCGCGTACCATTCCTCGTAGATTCTCCGCAGGAATACCTTCTCCCGCACAATGCGCCCCCGGATCGGGACGGCCCGCGGGTCGTCGACGTCGAGGTCGGCCATCAGCGGATGGACAAGCCATCGTTTCACGGTCTGGTGCTCTCGGCTCTGCGTCTCAAGCGGGGCGCGTCGCACTAATCGCGAGAGATCCGGCGAACTCCCGCACAATCCAGACGCGCTCAAGAACGGCTTCCACGAGCCGTACGGAGCGGATCAGCGCCTTTGGGGTGCCTGGATGCAGCCAGTCGAACGGCGTGATCGAGATGTCCGTGAATCCAACCTGTTCCAGGTCACGCCCCAGTCGCGTTCGCAGGAAGGCCGTCTCGTCTGGCGACACGTACGGAAAGAACCGCCGGAAGCGGCGTTCGCAGAACACTTGCGGATTCATGAGATTGGGCTCGGCGAAACTCATGCGGCCGCCAGGCTTCAGCAGAGCATGCACCTTGGGCCACGTGCGGGCCAGATCCAGATGGTGCAGGACCGACGACCCGATCACCGCATCAAAGGGCCCGTCGACGTCACAGCTCTCGAAATCCTGCTCCCGGAATTCCACCTGGGCAAGTTGACGGCGCCTCGCAATGGCCAGCAGATCCGGCGAGAGGTCGACAGCGAGAATTCTCGGGCCGTACGCTGCGAACTTCTCCGTGAACAAGCCGGTGCCGCACCCGATTTCGAGCACCCGCATACCCGCGGCGAGTCCTGCGCCCCGGCTGATCAGCTCTGCGCGGCGCTCAGCCCTGACACGACCGGCTGGACTCCCCCATCCCCAGATAGCCTCGGGATCGTGGTCGGCCAGCACCCGGCCGTGGGACACCTCGCTGTGTGCACGTTTGTCCAATCCCGTAGTCTAGCAGTCTGCGAACGCCGAGTGCGTCGCGATCCTTGCCGGCGCGGCCACCTGGTTGGCGTTTCGATCGGCGCGCGGGTGCCGGTCGAGCCACGCAACCTGGTACCGCCAGACTGGGTGGCGAGTGAACAAGGTCAATTGGGTACGCGCGTAGCTTCCGGTACCGAACGGGACGAATCATGGGCGGCGAGATGAGACCGGACGATCTCCTGGAGAATCTCGTCGAGTCCGACGCGCACGTCCCAGTCGGGGTAGTGCAGCCTGATCTTCCGCAGATCCGAAATGTAGCACGTGTGATCGCCGATGCGCGGTTGCTCGCAGTATTGGTAGTCCAGCTTCCTGCCCGACATCGCCGCGACACGTTCAATGGCTTCCTGCATTGAGACTGAGTTCCCTCGCCCTCCACCTAGGTTATAGACCTCACCCGGTCGCGGGTTCTGGCGGAATGCCTCGAAGGCCCTGACGACGTCTGACGAATGGAGATTGTCGCGAACCTGTTTTGCTTTGTATCCGTACACCTTGTAGGGAATCCCGCGCACGGCCGCCTTGACCAGATACGAGAGAAAGCCGTGCAGTTCGACGCCGCTGTGCGCAGCGCCTGTGAGGCAGCCTCCCCGGAAGATGCCGGTCTTCAGCCCGAAGTACCGCCCATATTCCTGCGCAAGAACGTCGCCCGCGAGCTTTGA
>Ga0315292_10000197_pt1 | contig 25323 bp, 24 predicted proteins | sample YL17G13_0_MG_FD_204029 | JGI IMG/M metagenome (GOLD analysis project Ga0315292, IMG submission 204029) | Sediment microbial communities from Yellowstone Lake, YNP, Wyoming, USA - YL17G13_0 | ecosystem: Environmental > Aquatic > Freshwater > Lake > Sediment | place: USA: Wyoming | collected... | reverse complement strand
CTTCCTCAGGAACACGATGTCCGAGCCCTGCTCCTTGACGGCCATCGAGAGGTTCCTCACGCCTTCGAGGGACTCCGACAGCTCCGTCAAGTGATGGTAGTGCGTGGCGAACAGTGTCTTCGCGCCCACCTTGGAGTGGTCGTACAGGTACTCCGAGACCGCCCACGCTATCGCGAGCCCGTCGAACGTGCTCGTGCCCCTGCCGACCTCATCTAGAAGGATCAGACTCCTCTTGGAGGCGCTGTTGAGTATGTTCGCGAGCTCGGTCATCTCGACCATGAAGGTCGACTGCCCGCGCGCGAGATCGTCGAACGCGCCCACGCGCGTGAACACGCGGTCGACGACGCCTATCTTCGCCTCCGACGCCGGCACGAACGAACCTATCTGGGCCATCAGGACGATGTCCGCGATCTGCCTCAGGTAGGTGGACTTCCCGGCCATGTTCGGGCCCGTGAGTATGATCAGCCTGTTCAGGTTCGTGTCCATGTAGGTATCGTTCGGCACGAACGCCCCCCGGAGCACGCGCTCCACCACCGGGTGCCGGCCATCCTTGATCATGATCGAATCGGACCCGTCGACCGTCGGTCTGCAGTATCTGTGGACGACCGCGACCTCCGCGAACGACCGCAGCACGTCGATCTCCGCGAGCGCACGTGCGACGGACCTGATGGCGTCCCCGCGCCTGGCGACCTCGTCCCTGACCCTCGCGAACGCCTCGTACTCCAGGGCGAACGACCGCTCCTGAGCGGTCAGGATGGTCCTCTCGCGCTCCTTCAGCTCGGGGGTGACGTATCTCTCTCCTCCCGCGACGGTCTGCCTGCGCTCGTAGTCGGGCGGGACGACCTTCACGTTCGACTTCGAGACCTCGATGTAGTATCCGAACACGCTGTTGAAGCCCAGCTTGAGGTTCTTGATGCCCGTCCTCTTCCGCTCGGTCTCCTCGAGCCCGGCGATCCAATCCCTGCCTTCCCTGGCAGCGCCCCTGAGCTCGTCCAGAGTCTTATCGAAGCCGTCCCTGACCAGTCCGCCCTCCTTGAGCGCGACCGGTGGGTCGTCCACGACCGCACGCTCGATGAGCGAGACCACATCGGACACATCGACGAGCCGCTCGGATATCCCCCTGGACAGTTCAGAGCCGAGCTTCGACAGGAGCGATCTGATATCCGGCACCGCGGCGAGGCAGCCCTTCACAGCGATCAGATCCCTCGCGTTCGCGCTCCCGTGCATCACCTTCGCGATCAGCCGCTCGAGGTCCCTGACCTCGTCCAGGGACGACGCGAGCCCGCTCCTCGCAACCGTGCTCGACACCAGTTCTCCAACTGCGTCCAGCCGCCGCTCGATCGAGGGCACGTCCATGAGAGGCTCCATGAGCCACTTCTTCAGCAGCCTGGAGCCCATCGGCGTCAGCGTGCGGTCCAGGACGGACACGAGCGTGTTCTCCTGGGAGCCGTCCCTGACGTTCCTGAGGACCTCCAGGTTCCGGATGGTGGTCTGGTCTAGCACGAGCTTGTCCGTGACGGAGAAGTACTTCGGGGCCGAGAGGAACTCGAGCCCGCGCTTCTGCGTCGATTCGATATAGCGCAATATGGCGCCCGCGCTGGACACGGCCAGAGGCTTGTCTGCCAGCCCGAGCCCGTCGAGGGACTGGAGCTTGAAATGCCTCCTGAGGAGGGACTCGGAGGCCTCCTTGAGGAAGGCGATGTCGTCGACCATGGTCAGGGTGGCGCCAGAGACGGACAACTCATCCATGAGATGTTTCGGCCCGAACCCCTCCTGGTGGAGTATCTCCTTCGGGTTCCGCTGCGCGAACTCGGCGAGCACCTTGCCCTCGAGGTCCTCGCCGTCCAGCTGGGTCGTCATGAACTCGCCCGTCGATATGTCCGCGAACGACAGGCCGAAGCTCCCGTTGGATTCGGAGATCGCCATCAGGTAGTTGTTCGCGCGGCTGTCCAGGGCGGAGCTCTCGAGGATCGTGCCCGGGGTGACTATCCTGACAACGTCCCTGTCGACTATGCCCTTTGCGAACTTCGGGTCCTCGAGCTGCTCGCATATCGCGACCTTGTACCCTTTGTTTAGCAGCTTGGGCAGATAGGAGTCGAGCGCGTGCCATGGGACACCGCAGAGCGGCATCCTCTCCTTCTTGCCCTTGTCCCTCGAGGTGAGCGTGATGCCCAGCTCCTTCGAGCCCACGACGGCGTCCTCTCCGAACATCTCGTAGAAATCGCCGAGCCTGAAGAGCAGGAGGCAGTCCCTGTGGCTCTCCTTGATCCTGAAGTACTGTTCCATCAGCGGAGTGGTCGCCCTAGCCACCGTCCTGCTCCCCGACGGAAAAAGACGAGGTGTGATATTTCTACTTATGGTCAGGGTTTGTGCAGACCGGAGAACGGAGACACACTACCACACATTCATATCCGTCCAAGCCATTCGAGATTCAGTCGCGGGGATGCACGATTGAGAGAGCAGTATCATCTTCTCGTATACACGGACGGCGCCTCACGGGGCAACCCAGGGCCTGCGGCCATCGGCTACTCCATCTACGACTCCTCGGGCGAGCTGGTGGAGCAGGACGCTAGGACCATCGGGAGGCACACCAACAACGAGGCGGAGTACCAGGCCCTGATCTGGGCGATCGAGAGGGCGAAGGCGCACGCGCGCGGCCCTGTGAAGTTCCACTCGGACAGCGAGCTCATGGTGCACCAGGTCAACGGAGTGTACAGGGCCTCGAACGAGAGGATGAAGAACCTCCTCGCCATGGTCCACAAGGAGACCGAGGGGATCGGCGGATTCAAGATGGTGTACGCTCCCAGGGAGACCCCGAAGATACAGATTGTCGACGGGCTCGTGAACGAGGCGCTCGACAGCGGATGACCGCGGGACGCGGAGGATGGGACATGTCCAAGCTAGAGGATTTCGGAGTGATAGAGGACCCGAACGCTCGGTTCAGGAAGTATGTGGCCTCGGCCGCCAAGGTGCCCCCGAAGGTCAGGGCCGCGTGGTGGAAGGAGACCCTGAAGCGCGATCCCGAGATACTCAAGTTCTTCCAAGCGGACGACCTCAAGAAGAGATGACCGAGGGTGTGAGGTAGCCCCGGGAGGATTCGAACCTCCGTCGCAGGATCGCTCCTTGCGAGATACGCAATCCAGAGTCCCGCATGATTGACCGCTACACTACGGGGCTGTCTCGGCGGGAGTCGCTATTTCGGTCCGTGTATTTAAAAAGTCACCGCGGACCAGGGGGCCGCCCTGGCCTCACTTGTTCAGCCTGTCGATGGCTCGGACCATCTGGTCGAACACGCCGTCGATGCCCGCGGACCCGTCGACGTCGACGAGGTTCCCCTTCGCCTTGAAGTGGGCGATGAGTGGCTGGGTCTGCTCCTGGTAGACCTTGAGCCTGTTCCTGACCGTGGCCTCCTTGTCATCGTCCCTCTGTATCAGGGAGGCGTCGCACTTGTCGCACACGCCCGTCTTCTTGGGGGTGTTGAACTTGACGTGGTACACCGCCGCGCACTTCGGGCATATCCTCCTGCCAACCGCGCGCTCGACCAGGGACTCCATGTCCACGACGATGTTCAAGACGAGGTCGATGTCCGTCATCTTGTCCAGCTCCTTGGCCTGCCCCATGGTCCTCGGGAAGCCGTCGAGCAGGTATCCGCCCTTGCAGTCGGGCTTGGACACGCGCTCCTTGATGAGCTGCACGATGAGGTCGTCCGGACCCAGCTTGCCGGTGTCGAGGTACGACTTGATCTTCACTCCGAGCGGGGTCTGCTTGGCCACCGCCTCCCTCAGCAGGTCGCCGGTGGCGACCTGGGGAATCCCGTACTTCTTCGAGAGCTTCTGAGCCTGCGTGCCCTTGCCTGCGCTCGGCGGGCCGAATATGATCAGCTTCATCATTCTATGACCAGCCGAGCATCTCAGAGGGCGTACTTATCGCTTGCCTTCGATCGAACCGGAATGGTGAAAGCTATTTTATGAAGTCAGGCCATTGCCGTTCTCGGTCGCAATGAAGAAGACGGTCATCGAGGAGCTTAAGGGGATAGTGGGCGAGGAGCGCATGTCGACTAAGACCGCGGACCTCTACGTCTACGGTTTCGACGCCTCGATACACCACAAGACCCCGGACGTCGTCGTCAGACCTCTCGACACCCGCGAGGTCTCCGAGATCGTCAAGCTCGCGAACAGGACCCGCACGCCGATCGTCCCCCGGGGCGCGGGCACCGCGATGTGCGGCCACACGGTGCCTCTGAAGGGGGGCATCATGATGGACCTCACAGGGATGAACAAGATCAAGGCGATACGGGTCGAGGACCTGTACTGCGTGGTCGAGCCCGGGGTCATCTACGACAAGCTCAACGCCGAGCTGGGCAAGAAGGGCTTCTGGTTCCCCACCACGCCCGGGAGCGGAGAGGCGTGCACGATCGGCGGCATGGTCGTCACGAACGCCTCGGGCATGCGGGCGATCAAGTACGGCGCGACCAGGGACTACGTCCTCGGACTCGAGGTCGTCCTCCCGACGGGGGACATCATCCACACCGGCACTCGCACGCTCAAGAACTCGTCCGGCTACCAGCTCGACAGGCTCATGGTGGGCAGCGAGGGCACGCTCGGGATAGTCACCGAGGTCACACTCAGGCTGGCCTTCAAGCCCAAGGCCTCGGCAATGACGCTCGCGGCCTTCAACTCGCTCCAGGACGCCGGCAGGTGCGTCTCATCCATCATCGCGCGGCCGCTGATGCCGTCCGCAATCGAGCTCATGGACTCCGTATGCATCAAGGCGGTCAACAAGTGCATGAACGTCGGCCTCCCGGACGTCGAGGCGATATGCATGATAGAGGTGGACGGGCACCCGACGGCGGTAGACGAAGAGCTGAAGATCGTCGAGGAGATCGCCCGGCAGTGCGGAGCGGTCACGACGGAGGCCTCGAAGGACAAGAAGAGGATCGACTACTGGACATACGCCAGGAAGGCCATCATGCCCTCGCTGAGCAGGTACGGCGAGAAGTTCGTCTCCGTCGCGCTCGCGGACGACATGTCCGTCCCCATCTCGACCATCCCCGAGGCGGTCGTCGCGTTCCAGAAGATCGCTGAGAAGAACGGGGTGATCGTGGGCACATACGGTCACGCTGCCGACGGGAACCTGCACACGAAGATGCTCGTCGAGCCCTCCTCCAATGACAGCTGGAGGAGAGGGGAGAAGGCGGTCGGGGAGATCTATGACAAGGTGCTCGAGCTCGGCGGGACCGTCACCGGGGAGCACGGGGTGTCGATCACGAAGGCACCCTACATGAAGAAGGAGCGGGCGGACTCCATCGCCGCGATGAAGGCGATCAAGAAGGCTCTCGACCCGAAGAACATCATGAACCCGGGGAAGATGTTCGACTGGGAGGGGAACATCATCGCCCATCTCAGGTACCCTGCTTTCCTCGATACCGCCGGCTGCATGCCGCCCTCAGAACCACGCAAGGACGAACATTAGCACTGCCGCGGCCATGGACGCGATGTATATCGGCTTGTTCCATGCCCAGACCTTCGACCCGTCCAGTGGATAGACGGGTATCATGTTGAATATCGCCAGGAACGTGCTGAAGAAGTACAAGCTGTGGGCGATGTCTCCGACGAACGTCGGTATGCCCTCGATGGAGAACATGGCAAACGGGAGACATAGGGCCGCGATCGCCAGGTTCGAGCCTGGGCCTGCGAGGCTTATCCTGCCGTTCTGCTCGCGCGTGACATGGCCGGAAATGTAGACCGCTCCGGGAGCGGCGAACAGGAACCCGAAGATCGACAGCAGAAGGGCGATCGCGAGTCCCCTATAGTCCGCCCTGAACTCCGCCCAGCAGCCGTACTTCCGGGCAAGGAACTTGTGCGCCATCTCGTGGATCAGGAAGCCCGCGAAGACCGAGAGGGCGGCCAACCCCAGGAAGTAGGGTATGCTAGCCGTGTCACCGTTGTAGAGCACTAGGGTGAACGCGACCGTGAGGGCTGCGACCGCGATGGCCAAATGCCTCAGCTCGACCGCGCTGAAGAACGATGGCCTCGGGGGCGAGGCGGCCACGCCGTACGGCGTGAGGGTGTAGCTGAACGAGTACTTCGGCTCGACGATCTCGTACTCCTTCTCGGGCCTTCGCATGAGGGGTGATGATTTCGACCGGATAGTTATAGCTTCTGGGGGCTCTCCGAGGCGAGTGACCCGGGGCTCCAGACCGCAGGGGGATAGTTATTTACAGGACCGCGGCATAGCTTCGGCTCGTGTATCCCAGACCCGACAGCGCACCGAACCGCATGCACTGGTGCGACAGATGCAACGTACCGTTGATCGGGAGGACCTGCGGCAGATGCGGCAGCGACGGCTTCGAGATCGAGCTAACGCCTCCAGGGGAGGTCCGGTTGGCGCTCGAAGGGTCGAAGAAGAGGCTCAGGTACCTCTTCCTCAGGCAGTTCGGGGTGCAGCAGCTTCTGCCCGACATATTCATCCTGAACAAGAGCTCGGGGGAGGACCGCACGGACGAGGTGATCATAGACGGGTACAGGGTGGCCCTGCTCACGTACGACCTCGAGAAGCGCGACCACTGGCTCACTCTCCGCATAGATGGTGCGCGCATGCTCGCGCGCATGAACCCGAAGAAGCTCATCAAGCTCAAGAAGGCCGATGGCCACATGAAGGGCAAGTACCTCCCGCCGGACGCGATCGAATCGTTCGATCCCGGGATCAAGGCAGGGGACGAGGTCATCATCCAGATGGGCAAGTTCGTCGGGTGCGGATCCGCGAAGGTCGACGCCTCGAGCCTGCGGTCGTCGGACAAGGGAGTGAAGGTCAGGGACTTCGTCCAGGCAGGCCTCATGGCGCGCGGGAGGAAGGCGTGGGTCAAGGACCTGATCAAGGCCAACGCACCTCATCTGAACGCCAAGAAGGCGAAGGCGGAGCACGAGCTCAAGGAGGCGATGAAGTCCTTCCCGCTTCCCCTGAGCGTGTCGTTCAGCGGCGGAAAGGACAGCCTCGTCGTCATGGACATCGTGTCATCGGTCACGAAGGATTTCGCGACCATCTTCATCGACACAGGCCTCGAGCACCCGGTGACCAGGAGGTATGTCAACGAGATGGCCGAGAAGAACGGCCTGAGGCTTCTGACCGCGGAGGCCGCCGACGCTTTCGACGACAACTTCGCATCCTTCGGTCCGCCTGCCAAAGACTTCAGGTGGTGCTGCAAGGTATGCAAGCTCGCGCCCGTCACCAAGCTGATCGAGGAGAAGTTCCCCAAGGGCACGCTCACAATCGAAGGGAACCGGAGGCTCGAGTCGTTCTCGAGAGCGCACACCGCGCTCGTCCATGAGAACCCGTTCGTGCCTGGACAGGTCATCGTGAACCCCATCAGGGACTGGTCGGCGCTGGACGTGTGGCTCTACATCATCTGGAGACAGCTCGATTACAATCCGCTGTACGACGAGGACATCGAGAGGGTCGGGTGCTGGATGTGCCCATCATCGCTCGCGAGCGAGGCCGTGGAGATATCGCGCATCAACCCCGAGCTGTCCCGGGCATGGGATGCGAAGCTGCAGCAGTGGGCGGAGGAGAACTCGCTCCCGAAGGAGTTCGTGAAGCACGGGTTCTGGAGATGGAAGCAGCTCCCGCCCAAGATGCAGGCCCTCGCCCAGCGGCTCGGGATCGAGGCGAAGGTCAAGCGCGCGGACACGCTCGGCATCAGGGTGCTCAAAGGGGTGAGCCCGTGCGCGGCCGGAGGGTACTCGGTCGAGGCGGTCCTGCAGATGCCTGAATCCCGGGGCCTGAAGAGGGCCTCCGAACTGCTCAAGACCGTAGGCGACGTGGACCTGGTCGAGGACTTCGGGGTCGTGATGGTCCGCTCGGGCAGGGCGAGCGCGAAGGTCTTCGCGGGCGGGCAGATCGCGGCGGTGGCCGAGAGCCCGGCGGAGGCGTCCGCCTTCTTCGACAAGGTCGCGCGCGCGACCCTCAGGGCCAACCTGTGCGCGAGGTGCGGGATCTGCGTCAGGACATGCCAGACGGATGCGATCGTGCTCAAGGACGAGATATTCGTAGATGAAGCGAAATGCAACGCGTGCGGCAAATGCGCGGAGAGCTGCGTGGTCGCACACTACTTCGATAAGCTAGCCGGCGACGTCATGCAAGGCGCCGGTCAGAAGAAGAAGAAGAAAAAATCCGGCCCTAGTCCTCTCTGAGCGACTTGGCGACCTTGATCGTCTCGTCCCTGGCCTTCCTGACACCCTTCTTGCCGACATCTATCGCAGCCTTCACCAGGGGCCTCGTCTCCTTCAGTACCAGGTCCGTGACCTCGACGCCTTTCTCGAGCGCCCTCCCCGTGACCTTCGCGACCCTCCCGAGGTTCTTGTCCACGACGCTCTGGCTCGGGCCGTGGCCGCAGTGCGGGCACGCGCCCGCCTTTCCGATGTCTCTGCCGCAGCTGGAACACTTGACCATGTGCGAATCCTCCCTGTCCGATGCTATCATCGGCGGCCATATATAACCTATCATGGGAGAGCTTATCAAGTCACTATGATTACGGACGGAAGCACATGGCAGACCTGTTAAGCATCGCGAGCGGCATCGCGGGGTTCGGGCCCGCGATGGCCCTGATGTTCTACACGCTCAGAGACTACACGTACCCCGCCGTCGAGAAGCCGTTCTTCAACGACAAGAAGATATTCGCGTTCTTCGCGCTCGGGATAGTCATCGGGATGCTGCTGTTCGCGTTCGAGTCGTGGGGCCAGACGATATCGTCGACGGAGACGCTCCTGGCTCTGATAGTGGGGTTCGCGGTCATGGAGGAGCTGCTGAAGCTCGTGGTGCTGAACTATCCCAAGTTCCAGAGGAAGATAGACACCGCGTTCTACGGCCTGGCATTCGGGCTCGGGATATCCGCCACTTTCACCTTCGCGACGATCTATTCCAGCGCCCTCAGCCTCGAGTCCGTCAAGGCAGAGGACATGGTCGCGTTCTCGCTCCTGGGCATACAGCTGGTCCTGCTCCACGGATCGACCACGGCCCTGATAGGGATAGGCGTCGCCAGAGGCAACCTGAAGGCCTACTTCTCGGAGGCGCTCCTGTTCCACCTCGGCTACAACGTCCTGATGATACCGTTCTTCATGTTCGAGATCGTGACGCCACCGTTCAACCTGATCGGGCTGGCCGCGGCGTCGGCAGTGGTCATATATGCATACGTGAAGGTCCACAGAACCTCGCTCCCCGCGCTGGTGAGCGACGCGAAGCGCCTTGCGAAGAAGGCCGAGCCCGTCAGACGGACCTGAACTTGCCGTTCGCCGTCTCGTAGATCAGGTTGTGCTCCTGCAGCCTCGCGACGATGTCCTCCGGGGAGTCCTTGCTCAGCAGCCCCGAGACCCTCCTGACGTCGTCGATGTCGAACTCGCCATTCATCGCGGTGAGCTCCGACGCGATGACCCTCATCCTCTCGAGCGGGTCCTTGACCGACTTCGCCTTCTCGGCTATCGCGGCGTGAGGACCTTTCTTCCTGGACCGCGGCTCCTTCTTCAGCTTCTCCCCGCCCGCGATGAGCGCGTTCGCCTGTGCCACCGCGTCCGCGAGCTCCATGGGCGAGTCGGTGGAGTAGTGCAGCTTGACCCTGGAGAGCTCTATCTCCCTTCCACACTGGCATGTGGTCGTCTTCTTCTCGGCCTCGACACCCTTCGCCTTCCCGCAGGAAGGACAGACGATCACACCGTACTTCATCGAACACACCTCACTCGCAGCGGGCTCTAGAACGACCGCAGCTCTTTCTCCATCATCTTCAGTTCCGTCTCCTGGACCGTCAGGGGGCTGATCGGCACGAGGAGCGTGGACTCGGTCACCGCGATCTTGTCGTTCAGGTGCTGGATGAGCTTCAGGACCTTCGGGAAGCCGTTCTGGGATATCAGGTACTCGATGCCCGACAGGAGCACGACGCAGCCCTGGTTCTCTGTTATGAACGTCTTCATATCGGAGTACAGGAGCGCGATGTTGGACGGGTCGCGGGAATACGGCCGCTCCTGGTCCATCGACAGCCACAGGAACGGTGTCGCCTTGACGTCCCATCTGTCCTTGACCTTCTCGGGGTACTCCCTCGTGACGCACAGGCACGGGATCCCGTGCTTCGCGGCGTCCACGAATATGTCGAAGGCCTGGTCGGGTATCTCTTCCTTGATCAGGTACGAGTACCCGCTCTCGAGGTTGTACTTCCTCGCGGTCTCTAGCTCCGCGTGCTTCGCAGCGCGGAGGTTGTCGACCACCTCGTAGACCTGCATCACGCATGCGAGGTACCCGTCGCTCGCGCACTCGACCTCCTCGACCTCATACCTCTTGCCCGTGAGCTCGGACACGATGCCTGACAGGTAGCCCTTCGCGAACTCGCAGGTCTTGCCGTCCTTGGCCTCTATGGACTCCTCGAGGGTGACCATCATCTCGCTCTCCTCGGCGGAGTCTATCTTGATCCTGCTCAGGCCAGCCTCCATCCAGATGGGCTCGATGATCGACTTGACCTCGGACAGGCTCGCGCAGGACAGGGCGTAGCTCTCGACCAGCGCGCGGCCGCATCTCTGGCCGTACCTGTAGAGCATGGTCCTGGCGCGGTGGTCGCCCTCGACGATCTCGAGCTCCTCCCGCAGGTGCGAGAGCGCCACGCCGGGCATGGCGAAGAAGTGTATCGTCTTCAGGCGGTCGCCTCCAGTATCTTCCTGCTGATGGATCCGAAGGCGATCTCGACGTTCAGGCCGGTCTTCGCGCTCGTCTCGAGCACATCGCATTTGAGCGACGACGCGAGCGACACGACCTCGTCCATGGGGAATCTCTTGTCCAGGTCGGACTTGTTCGCGAGGATGACGACAGGCATGTCACCGACGACTCCCCTGAAGCCGTTGACCCAGGACGAGAGCGATCTCATGGTCTCAGGGCGTGTGTAGTCACAGACGGCCAGGGCGCCTGTGGCGCCCTTGTAGTAGGCCGCATGCAGGGACTCGTTCGTCTTCTGGCCGAGGATGTCCCATATCATGAGGTCAAGCTGGGCGTCGTCCACCGATATCGATTTCTTGGAGACCTTCGTCCCGAACGACACGATGTACTTGTCGTCGAAGGCGTCGTTCACGTACCTGCGCACGAGGCTGGTCTTCCCCACGGCGCCATCGCCAAGAAGGCAGAGTTTGAGTATGTACTTTCGGGAAGGCATCCAGAACGGTTGATGATATTCCCCTGTCTATATAACGATTCAGACTTGGATGCTTTTCAATGAGAAGACGCTAGTCAGTGCCCGAGAAGGGTGAGAACCCGGCCGGAAATACGACATCTCGACAACCATTAAGAGTATGCAAGTGCTTACTTGCATCGATGAGAGCGAAGGAGTCGACCCAGTCCGCGGACCAGAGCGATACCAGGCGGAGGATACTCGAGGCAGGCCTCCATGTCTTCGGGGAGAAGGGATTCACCGCAGCGACCACCAAGGACATTGCCAGGAGAGCCAAGGTCAACGAGGTCACTATCTTCAGGCTGTTCAAGTCGAAGAAGGCCCTGTTCGCGGACGCCGTCGCGGAGGGTTCGCCTCTGGCGCAGATTAGGAAGGCGGTCTCGTTCGCGCCAGAGACGACCCTTGACGACCTGATGGTCAAGAACGCAAAACTGGCCCTCTCCATGCTGAGGGCGAACAAGCACCTGTTCATGGTGATGTACGGAGACGCCTGGAGACAGCCCAAGGTCAGAGAGGTCATAAGCGACATGCTCGTGGACAAAGGGGTGGAATTCCTCGCTGAGTTCATGGAGGTCCAGATGGATGCGGGCAGGATGCGCAGGATGGACCCGGTCATAGCCGCCAGGGCGTGGATGGGCACGATCCAGGCGCACTTCATAATGAAGGACATGATGGGCTCGAAGAAGCTCGGGCAGATCGACGAGGACAAGATGATCAAGGGCTTCGTTTCGATATTCCTCGATGGTATGAGGGGACATTCCGGAGGCGAGGGTGCATGACCGGGCGAGGACACGCAGGCGGCTTCGGGGACAAGCCGAAGAGCGGGCGGAAGGACGACGCGACGATCAGGATCGAGAAGCTGAGGAAGGTGTTCGGGGACCTCGTCGCGGTCGCGGGCCTCGACCTGCGCGTCGAGAAGGGCGTGCTGTACGGCATGATCGGCCCCAACGGCTCCGGGAAGACCACCACTATCAGGATGCTGGTCGGGCTCGCGAGGCCCACCGGCGGGAAGGCGTGGGTGCTCGGCGAGGAGGTCCCCATGAGACGGGGCGTCGAGAGGATAGGATACATGCCCCAGGAGATGGCGATCTACACCGACCTGACGGTGCACGAGAACCTGGAGCTGTTCTCCCAGCTGTATTCCATGGACGACGCTGCCTTCCGCGAACGCGAGAAGGAGCTGCTCGGGATGATCGACCTCGGGGACCGCAGGGACAGCCTGGTCTCCCAGCTCAGCGGCGGGATGAGGCACAGGGTGTCGCTCGCCTGCGCCCTGGTCCACGACCCCGAGGTCGTCTTCCTCGACGAGCCGACCGTGGGCGTGGACCCCGAGCTGAGGGCCGGGTTCTGGAGGTACTTCGCCGAACTGAAGGAGAGGGGCAAGACCATCGTCCTCACGACGCACTACATGGACGAGGCGACCAGGTGCGACATCGTGGGCATGATGAGGCTCGGGGAGCTGATCGCGGAGGGGACCCCCGCACAGCTCATGGACGGCGCGTCTGCCAGCAACCTCGAGGACGCTTTCATGCAGTACGCGAGGAGGTCGGGAAGATGAGGATCGACCGGACCCTGGCGATCTCCCGCAAGGTCCTGCGGTCGCTCAAGCACGACCGGAGGACCGCGGGCTTCCTCGTGCTCATGCCCCTGTTCATGATCGCGATATTCGGGTACGCCTTCGGCGGCAGCGTCAGGGAAGTGCCCGTGTACATAGTCAACCTCGACGAGGGGTTCAACGGCACGATGGTATCGGACATGGTCATCGACGACCTCCGATCGAGGGACGTCCTGAAGATCGTCGAGGTCCTCGGGCCTGAGGACCTGGCGGCGGACCCCGTCGGGACATCGATCGACAAGGTCGAGAGGGCGGAGATATGGGCGGCGATAGTGTTCGACGAGAACTTCTCGGCGGACGCGATGGGCGCGCTGGCGAGCCTGCGGGCGGGGCTGCCTGCAGTGCCAGCGAGCATAGAGATCCACATGGACGCGACGAACCCGAACGTCGCACAGGCGGTGACGGCCGAGCTCCTGAGAGCCGTCCAGACGGTCACGGTGGGAGAATGGCACCTCGTGCCCCCGATCGCGCTCGAGCAGGACCTGGTGTACGGCGAAGGCGCGGAGTTCATCGACTTCTTCGCGCCCGGAGTGATGGGCCTGGCGGCCATGATGGTCACATTCATGCTCTCGATAATATCGTTCGTGCACGAGCGCGCCACGGGCACGCTCGACAGGCTGCTCACCACGCCGGTGACCGAGGGGGAGATCGTCTGCGGGTACGCAGCGGCCCTCGGGCTGGTCGCGCTCATCCAGTCGACAATCATCCTGTCCGCGGCCGTGCTCCTGTTCCAGGTGCACGTCGAGGGGAACATCCTGCTCGCCCTGATGATCATATTCCTCCTGGGCATAGGCAACCAGGGGCTCGGGTTCCTGCTGTCCTCGAACGCGAAGAACGAGTTCCAGGCGGTCCAGTTCATGCCCATCGTCCTGTTCCCGTCCATCCTGCTCGCGGGGGTGTTCTGGCCGCTCGAGGCAGTGCCCGACTTCCTGCGGCCGGTCTCGTACTTCATCCCCCTCACCTACGCGGTGGACGGCGCGAGGTCGGTCATGATCAGGGGCTGGGGTCTGGGAGAGGTCTGGTTCCAGGTGCTCGTGCTCATCCTCTTCGCAGCCATAATGCTCCTGCTCAGCGCTTACAGCCTCAAGAAGAGGAGGTGACGGTGGTGGCCGTGAACCCGAGGGTCGTGTTCGTCTCCGACAGAGAGGAGATAACCCACAGGCAGCTGGAGGCGCTGCTCGCACTGCACGAGAAGGGCAGCATGAAGAAGGCGTCGGCGCTCATCGGCATCTCGGCCCCTGTATTATACAAGTATATCCGTGAGGTCGAGGCGAAGACCGGCCTCGAGCTCGTAAGGTCCACGAGCAGGGGCAGCACGCTGACCCCGGACGGGAAGGAGCTCATCGGGAGGTTCAAGGCGTACGAGCTGAGGCTCAGGGACGACCGCATCCTGAGGGTCGCGGGCACGCTCGTGTCCGAGAGGTGCGTGCTCACGGCCGCGTCGGCGATATCCGAGAAGGGCGTCCGATGCAGGGTCACGATCTCGACCGACGAGGAGAACCTCGGGCTGGCCGACCGCCGATCCGTGGACTGCGTCGTCCTTGACGACGCGATGTACGCGATGGAGCGCGCGCCCGAGTCGGAAGGGACCGAGATAGGCTCCGACATCCTGATGCACAGGGACGCGGGCCCGGAGTACGCGAGGCTCGCGTTCGGGGCGCAGCGGCTCGGATTCAGGTACCTCGAGCAGAAGGGCGTCGCGCACTCGGTCGTCAGGGAGATATGGGAGCCCGCGTTGCTCGACCAGACGGGCCTGAGCTACTTCGTCAACAGGAGCCTCGTGAGGCGAGGCGTGGTGTGCGCGACGGGGGCCAAGGAGCAGAAGTGGTCCGTGCACTCGGTGATCGGACTCCCGTGCTCTGAGCACCCCGACCTGAGGGCGTTCATGACCGAGGCCAGGCGTGCAGGGCTTTACCCAAAAGGGTAACGCGTAAGCCTTTTCAGCAAAACGCTCTTATATCCGCCAGGCCGTGCGTCGTCCGGTGATATTCCTGGTGGATGCCAAGGAACCGAACCCAGAGTTCACGAGAAAGGTCATAGAGGCGGGGGGCAAGACGGTCAACCTGTGCTTCCAATGCGGCACATGCACGGGGAGCTGCCCGTCCGGAAGGCAGACTGCGTTCAGGGTCAGGAAGCTGGTCAGAAGGGCCCAGCTGGGCTTCGAGGAGGACGTGCTCCCCTCGGAGGACATGTGGCTGTGCACCACCTGCTTCACATGCTACGAGAGATGCCCGAGGGGCGTCGAGATCGTGGACATCATCATGGCCCTCAGGAACATGGCCGTGAGGAAGGGCTACATGGCGGAGCCTCACAGGAAGGTCGCTGAGCTCATCTCCAAGACCGGGCACCTCGTGTCCCTCAGGGACGAGGACAAGGCCCTCAGGAGCAAGCTCGGGCTCCAGGCGACGCCGCCGACTGTGTTCTCCGACCCGAAGGCCTTGGAAGAGGTCAAGAAGATCGCGGCCGCATGCGGCTTCGACAAGCTCGTACAGACAGGAGGTAAGTAGACATGGCAAAGTACGGATTCTTCCTGGGCTGCATCATGCCGCTCAGGTACCCAGGGATCGAGAGCTCGTCCAGGGAGGTCCTGGGATCGCTCGGGCTCGAGCTGGTGGACATGCAGGGCGCGAGCTGCTGCCCCGCGCCCGGGGTCATGAGGTCATTCGACCAGACATACTGGATGTCCGTGGCCGCCAGGAACCTGGCGATCGCGGAGAGGATGGGCGTGGACATCGTGACCATATGCAACGGGTGCTTCGACACGCTGTTCGAGGTCGCCCACAAGCTCAACCACGACCCGGACCTGAGGAAGAAGATCAACAAGATACTGAAGGACGCCACGGGCATGGAGTACAACGGCACCGTGAACGTCAGGCACTTCGTGGAGCTGCTCTACAAAGACGTCGGCGTCGAGGCCATCAGGGCCAAGGCGAAGGGCGGGAAGAACCTGAAAGCGGCGGTGCACTACGGCTGCCACTTCCTGAAGCCCAGCAACATCAAGAATATCGACGACGCCGAGAGGCCGCACGTGTTCGACGACATCGTCGAGGCCGCGGGCATGACGAGCGTGCCGTACAAGGACAAGGGCACATGCTGCGGCGCGGGCGGAGGCGTCAGGGCGAGGACTCCGGACGTGGCGCTCAAGATGACCAAGGAGAACCTGACCAACATGAAGAGCGCGGGCGTCGATGTGATCGTCGACTGCTGCCCGTTCTGCCACCTGCAGTACGATGCCGGCCAGGTCGCCCTGAAGGGCGAGTTCGCGATACCCGTCCTGCACCTGTCCCAGCTGCTCGGGCTGGCGTTCGGCCTGCCGAAGGAGAAGCTCGGGCTCGAAGTGCACCAGACAAAGGTGAACCTGTAGAAACGAAGGAGAACCGGAGATGCACGTCGCGAAGTTGTTGGTCATAACCGAACTGAGGAACGTGCCTCCGGAGATCCGACCCTTCGTCGAGTTCAAGGCTGCGGTCGAGGACCGGAAGCTCGACGAGGACGAGCTCGTGGGCGTGCTCGTGATAGACACGACCACGAGCTACATCCCTGTTTTCCTCAAGGACCCCGCGCCCATGCACGAGCTCGAGAAGATGCTCGCGGCGCAGGACGCGCAGCTCTCAGGCGAGGCGAAGACGGCCCTCGCGAGGCACGTGAAGAAGTGACCGACGGCCGGTCCGTCGGGCAAGTTTCATTACCATCTGGCGCGTTCCGGGTCTGCAGGAAGAGCTCTCGTCCGACAACAGCACCGGAGGTTTCGAGAATGACTCAGAAGATGTACAAGTGCTTCGTCTGCGGGAAGATGTACAAGGACGAACAGCGCGCCATCGACTGCCACAAGGCGCCCGTACAGCAGGTGCTGAAGAGGGACGACCTCGAAAAGCCGAAGTTCCTCGGCAACTAAGGTCCCCCTTCCGATTGCAACAGATTCTCATCGCAGGAGCGTGACAACGTGACCATAGAGGAGCTGCACAGGGAGATCGACAGGGACTGGACCAAGCACCTGAAGAAGACCCGGGACCTGCTCAGGATCCCGAGCGTCTCGATGACGGGCGAGGGCATCGAGGAGACGGCCGATAAGGTCTCCCAGATGATCTCGGACCTCGGTGCGAAGCCGAAGCTGTTCAAGGCATCGAAGAAGAGCTTCCCGCTGGTCACGGGATACCTGGACGTCGGCTCGGACATCACCGGCCTGCTCTACGGCATGTACGATGTCATGCCCGTCGGTGACCTCGCCGAATGGGACCACCCGCCGTTCGGTGCCAGGATCGTGAAGGACAAGCGCTTCGGCGAGATCCTGGTGAACAGGGGCGTGTCCAACTCGAAAGGGTCGCTCGCGGGCAGCCTACTCGCAATCAAGACGATGGTGGACAGGGGCCAGATGCCCATGAACATACACTTCATGATCGAGGGCGAGGAGGAGAAGGGCGGACAGAGCCTCCCGAAATACGTGCACGCGAACAGGGAGAAGCTCTCCAAGGCAGATGTGGCCTGGACGCTCGACTACTGCGAGAACGCCAACGGCGTTCCCGTCATCCAGCTCGGGATGAAGGGATGCGTGTATTTCGAGCTCGAGGCGAAGGGGTCCGAGAACGGAGGACCCATGGAAGGGGAGATCCACAGCAGCGACGCGGTGTGGGTCCAGAGCCCCGCCTGGAGGCTCGTGCAGGCGCTGTCCACGCTCGTGGACGACGACCAGAGGCCCGCAGTCGACGGGCTCTGGGACGATGTCGCCCCTCCGAGCGAGGAAGATCTGAGGTTGGTCAAGAAACTGGCCAGGAGGGTCGACCTCGACGAATACGCGAAGGAGATCGGCATCAAGAAGTTCAAGTTCGAAGGCTCGAAGGAGGAGATGATCAAGCGCTACCTGTTCGAGCCGTCGCTCAACATCGACGGGATCGTCTCTGGCTACATCGAGGATGGGACGAAGACCGTCCTCCCGCCGAAGGCGATGGCGAAGCTCGACGTCAGGCTCGTGCCGGACATGACGGTCGAAGGGACCAAGAAGAAGGTCATGGACCATCTCAGGCGGAGGGGCTTCGCCGAGATCACCATGAGGAACTTCGAGGACTATCCATGGTGCAAGGTCTCCCCGGACGACATTGCGTCAAGGGCGTGCATCGATGCGATGAGGTATCACGGCAAGGACCCCGAGATCTGGCCCATGACCGCAGGGTCGGCGCCGCTCTACCTGTTCGACCAGGTCCTGGGAGTGCCCTGGTGCTACACCGGACTCGGGCACAGCGGACGGGCACACGCGCCGAACGAGTATGCGGTCGTGAAAGGCATGAAGGACTTCGAGAAGGGCGTCGTGACGATCATATGGAAGTACTGCGAGCTCTGCGAAATCCCATGATCTCGCAGGTCCGAAAGGTCATGCGTGAAGCGCTGCGCGTTGATCCCGAACCTTCCGATTTCCGAAGCGTTCGTACTCATTTCGAACGCGAGCAACGGTTTCGTGCTTGTGAACGATTCCGAGGCGCTGTCCAGGCACCCGATATCGCCGATGTGAAGAGACTTCATAGACACTCAGCGGCCTGGGCAGACGTGTACATTGGGACGAGCCTGGCTCGGCGCTGGTCAGCCCATCCGCACATTGTTTATATAGCATAAAGTTCAATGCCCGCGATATGGGGGGCCAGACTTTGGCTCCTGGTAGCTCTGTTAAGGGGATTAGACAGGGGATTATCATATGGAAACATACAGCATGAGAGTAGTACGTGCGTTGGCTATTCTGATTGTCGCTACTATGGCCATCTCGGCCATCCCGATGGTGGCGGATGAATCACCGGTCGAGACCGTTTCCGCAGCAGAGAATGACGGGTATGTCAGGATAGGTTGGCTGAGCACAGTAGTCAACTGGAACCCTCTGGCGATCGAGATGGTCGAGGACTATGTGGTGTGCTATCTGATACACAGCTCGCTGTGGACGTATGACCAGGACTGGAACGGGCCGGTCAACGACCTCGCCACGGGATACAGCTTTGATGTGCACCCGAACGGCAGCATGACTACGACAATCAATATCACAGATACGGCATACTTCAGGAACGCCGCGAACATCGATGACAAATCGCATCCGCTGACGGCGGACGATGTCGCGTTCTCCTTGAACCTGATGAAGGCGAACGAGGGCGGTGCCTTTGACTGGTACCTGCAGGAGGTCAGCGACATCCAGGTGGTCAGCGAATACGCGATCAGCTTGTGGACGCCCTACCAGAAGGCGACGCTCATAGACGACCTCACATTGCTCCCTATCGTGCCCAAGTACGTCTGGCAGGACGTCACGAACCCGCTCGCCAACATGAAGCCGGAGGATCTTGTGGGCAGCGGCCCCTTCGTCTATGAGACGATGCTCAAGGACGCCTGGTACAGGTTCAAGAGGGCTCCGACCGACAGCTACCATGGAGCAGCGGACTACCCCGGTGTCAGGGATGTTGACGAGGGCATCAATGGCATCCTCTACACCGTGTACAGCGACATGCCTGGCCTGGCCACCGCAATGAACGCGGGGGTAGAGGACACGGTCGTCGTCACGGGCAGTGTCCCAACCTTCGTGGACAGCATTGGAGGATCTAGCGCTAGCGTCAATATCATCAAGGCGGCGGTTCAGGAGAACGGCATAACTGACATCGCCTTCAACGCCATTCCCGAGATCTTCCGGACAAAGACATACTGCACTGGAAACCCCTTGCTGCTCGATCCGATTGTCCGAAAGGCCATCATGATGACCCTGGACAAGGACTACATCAACGAGACTCTGCTCAAGGGGCTCGGCACCTTGGGAGACTCCGTCGTGGACCCAGGGTTCTGGCACAAGGACATAGATAACGAGTTGCCGTTTGATCCAGCAGCGGCCAGTACCCTGCTCGATACGAACGGATGGAATATGGGTCCCAATGGCTACTACGTCGCGACGGACCAGGCGTACGGCGTCCAGATGGACTTCTTCGAGGTGGGCACTGAGCTCTCAGGCATAAGGTGCCAGGCGCCTGACACGGACCCGACGTACGGTTTCGCCGCCCAAGATTGGCAGGGCAAGGCAAAACCTGCGGGCATAGGACTCGTGTCGACCGTCGAGTCCGAGATAACGATGATCAACCAGGCGTGGTACAAGGCGGACTACGACATCTGGGTCTGGCACTGGGGTTGGGGCCCTGAACCTTTGGGTGGGGCGCTCTCATGCTGGCTGACCGAGACGATGGTGGCCGGCGGAGACAACTGCCAGACGCCGATGGGTGAGTGGTGGGTGCACAGCGGCAACTACTCCACATGCCCGTACATCAACGCGAGCATGATCGAAGAGTTCGACATGACCAATGACTCATTCTACGGCTTCTCGTCGTTCGACCAGAACTTCAGCTTGGCCATGCACACCTTGGATGTCGATGATCGCAAGGTCATCGTGGACAGGCTCCAGCAGATGGTCTACGAATCCTACACCGAGAACCCGCCGTACTACGACCTCGGCCTGTACGCCTACACCGACTACAGGTTCGACAACTGGGGCGACTGGAGGATGCACAACGGCCTGAACATCTGCTCGGACCTGCTCTGGGTATGGTTCCAGCTGGAACCTGTAACGAATCGGGCTCCGAAGTTCATTGTATCTCCAGATGACGTCTACACGGCATATGTGAACAAGACGGAGGACTTCGCCGTCGCCGTATCTGACGAAGAGGGCGACGCGCTGTGGGTCAACTACTCGTACGGAGACGGAACCGGGGACCAGTACTTCCTGGATGGCGACACGACCGCGGTCACATATGTCAACTCGAGCCACATATACACCGTTGCGGCAGTTGGGGCAGAGTCGCTCGTATTATCCGTCTCTCTGACAGACATGTTCGAGGGACGCATCTACTACAAGAACGCGACGGTCGAGGTTCAGGGAGAATACGACGAACCTCCCCAGTTCATCTCGGGCGGTGTGACGTACGATGTCGATCCGCCAGCATACATTGAGACGCCAGTGACTTGGTCGGTATCGGCCAAGGACCCAGACGGCGGGACCGCGGGGACCGACCTGAAGTTCACATGGGACTGGGGCGACTACACATACTCGGTGGACACCAAGACTGACATAGAGGACGGCGTAGCGGTCACGAGCACGCAGACGCACACCTGGACCACGCCTAACACCTACACGGTCAAAGTGAGCGTGTACGACAACGTCGGCCTGGAGACCTCAGAGCATAACGTCTCGGTGACGGTGGACTACGAGGTCATAGTGAACCAGCCGCCGACAGACCCGATCATCCAGGCCATCTATGGCGTACCTGGCGACGATACCGTATGCGTTGCGAGATCCTCCGACGCCGACATTGAGGAACTGACGTTCACGTGGGAGTGGGACGACGGCACATTCACCGTCGATCCGCTGATCCCGACCCTCGCGGGCGAGACTCTGACATCAGAGGTCACGCACGTATGGGACGTCGCAGGCACCTACCCGGTGACGGTATGGGTGGACGATGGAATGCCTGGTCACAACGTATCGGACTCGATCGACGCAGTGATCTCGACGGACAACAGTCCGCCGTCAGCGTTCATCCTGGTCGCAACACCGAGCCCTGTGCTCGTGGATGTCGAGACGACGTTCAACGCCAGCGCGTGGGATGCGAACGGGGACGCCCTCATCATGACAGTGGACTTCGGCGACGGTAACATCTCAAGCGCAGACACCGCGGGAGGAGTGACCACACGACAGTATGTCGAGTTCGTGCACACTTACGAGCTGGCGGACACGTACAACGTGACGGTGTACGCTGAGGACGCAGACTACAATGAGTCGGCCTCATTCGATATAGTGGTCTCGGAGCCGACCGGGAACGCCGCTCCGGAAATACAGTTCCCGACCTCGTTCTCGGCCTTGTACAACGTGCCCAGGGACTACGCGCCCCTGTTGGTGACTGACGATGACGGCGACGCGCTCTCCGTCTGGTACGACTGGGGAGACGAGACGGCCATGACCCCTGGCGGCGACCCGGCCGACGACTATGCGGCGACGCACACATACACGGATATCGGCACATTCGCGCTGGCCCTGCATGTGGACGATGGCAACGGCCATAACGTCACCAAGAACGCGACCGTGAGCGTGTACGAGGCGAACTACGGGCCTGCGGTCGAGACGATCGCGTTTGCGCCAGTCCAGGCTGAGTACGAAATCGGCCAGAGCATCTCGTTCGTCGTCACTGTGAGCGACTTAGAAGGCGACAACGTCACCATCGTGATCGAGTTCGGCGACGGGACGACCGACGAGGAGACCGTCGACCTGGAGGCAAAGACGGACCGGGACGTGACGTTCACTCATGCCTATGACGCGGCCGGCGATTACGTTGTCAATGCGACTGCAGACGATGGCATGGACCATTCGGACCCGACCCTCACTAGGGTGAGCAAGGAATTGACGGTCGCCCCGGAAGGCGGCATCAGCCTCGTGCTCGTTGCCGGGATCGCGATCCTCCTGATCGCGCTAGTCGTCGCGGCGATGCTCCTGATGAAGCGGAAGAAGGGCAAGGGCACGCCCGAAGCGCTCCATGGCATGGAAGGCATGGCATCGGCCGAGGAACCGCCGCCGCCCCATGCGTAGACGGGCGACAGCGACCCGGAAACCCCAAAAAACCCATTATCCATTTAATCTGTCCGGAAGACCTCGCTGAGACATCCAGACAGGTTGAATCGCAACTATTGAAACACATGCATCAATGGTAGAAAGGACGGTGCTCCTGTGGCATCATTTCGAAGAGTGCTGGCAAAGCGGACATTCAACGCGTTCATAACGATACTCCTGATAATGCTGGTCAACTTCCTGCTTTTCAGGGTCATGCCGGGGGACCCCGCGCTGCTTTACATCCCAAGGGTTCCCTCGTCGAACTCGATGGCGATCTATGATAGGTATGTGGAACTCATGGGCCTGGATGAGCCGAGGCACGTCCAGCTCATCAAGTACTTCTCCACGACCTTCACCGGAGATTGGGGCACTTCATTCTACCACGAACTTCCAGTGACGGAGGTCCTCGGCAATGCGATCGTCTGGACGATCCTGCTGTTAGGTATCTCTTCAGTCATCACATTCGTGGTAGGCATATGGCTCGGGAAGCTCGCCGCGAAACGCCGTGGTAAGGGACCCGACCTGGCCATCACGGGGTTCGGCCTGTTCTTCTATGGCATGCCCATATTCTGGCTCGGGATAGTCCTGATGGTCCTCTTCTGCAACATATGGCCAATACTGCCGTCTGCAGGATACATAACGAGCGGCGTGTCTCCATTCCCACTCACGCTAGATAAGGTTGCGGACATCGCAATCCACCTGATCCTCCCCGTAGCCACCCTATCGATAGGCTCGCTCGCTGGCATCATCCTGATCCAGAGGAACTCGCTCGTGGACGTCATGACCGAGGAGTACATCGTCACGGCCTACGCGAAGGGACTGTCAGAGAAAGAGGTGATGAGGAAGCATGCTACGCCGAACGCCAGGCTCCCCATCGTCACCACAATCGCGATGGACGTGGCGTTCATCCTGGGAGGGGCGTTCCAGATAGAGGTCGTGTTCAGCTACAGGGGCATAGGCATGGCAACGGTGGACGCGATATGGCACTACGACTACCCAGTCCTCCAGTTCATATTCCTCATAGGTGGGATAGGCGTCGTCATCGCGAACCTGATTGCTGATGTCGTGCTGGTCTGGCTGGATCCGAGGGTTTCGATAACATAGGGGGTGAGGGATCCATGGAAACAATGGTTACATCTAGCAACAGACGCAACGATACGGCGTCCGAGGGCACACCACGCGTGCGCGGCCTCATGGCCCTGCTGGCGGTGTTGATCACCTCGCTGCTATTCGCAGCTGCCGTGGCGGCTCCGCTCATGGGCGCCCCTGCGAAGGCACAGGCAAGCGCCCTCTCGCTCCAGGACCCCGCAACACATCCGGTCGCCGATGCCGGCTCCGACTTCAGCGTGCTCGCCGGCGCCTACGCGGTGCTCAACGCTTCAGCGTCGACCGACGACATAGGCATCACGAGCTATGTCTGGACCGTCTTCGACTTGGAGCAGGTCACGCTTGAGGGCAAGTTCGCCAACTACAGCTTCCTCACTTCAGGCGTCTACTTCGTGACTCTGAACGTGACCGATGCGGACAGCAACTGGGACACCGACGAAATGAATGTGACGGTCAACCCGGACGGGGTACTACCAGTCCCAATCCCGGGCAAGAACAAGACCGTGTACCTGAAACAAGAGGTCGTGTTCAACGGATCGAGGTCCAAGGACAACACCGGGAGGATTGTCAACTACACCTGGAACTTCACGTACGAGAGCCGCATGGTGTATCTGTACGGACCCGTCGTCTCGTACACGTTCAACAAGACGGGCGTTTACATCATCACGCTCGATGTGACGGACCCGAACGGGCTCAGCGCCAACGCGACGACGGTCATCACGGTCAAGCGCGTGCCGACGTGGCTCGACGAGCATTGGCTGGGCCTGATTGTCTGGGGCACCATCATCGGGCTGTCCTCTTGGTTTGTCTACCGCAAGTGGACCAGGGATCATACGCTGATGACCAAGACAGACATCGACAAGTTGCGGTTCGAGTACGTCAAGATGCGCAAGATCTGGAACCTGTTCTGGAAGACCTGGATGGGAAAGTTCGGTCTCGCGATCGTCCTGTTCTTCCTGCTCGTGATAGTGTATGGAGAGCTGTTCGTTCAGTACGATCAGTTCCGGTCGTCGACTGACGCCTCACTCGATTCATCCTGGGAGCACCCGTTCGGGACCGACGCCTTGGGAAGGGACGTGTTCACCAGGACGTTGCTCGGGACGAAAGCCTCCATGTACGTGGGCTTCACAGCCATGGCGATCTCCATGGGCTTAGGCACTGGTATCGGCCTCATCTCAGGATACTGGGGAGGATGGAAGGACGAGGTGATCATGAGGGTCAACGACGTGTTCCTGTCCATCCCTTGGCTGGTCCTGATGATGGTCATAGCATCCATCTTCCAGACACGGACTCTCGGTGCTGTCATCCTCGTGATCGGCCTGACGGGGTGGTCCACCACTGCGAGGATCGTCAGGTCGCAGGTGCTGTCCCTCAAGACGAGGCAGTTCGTCGAGAGAGCCAAGGCGATAGGCTCCGGGGATATGCACATCATCAAGAAGCACATATTCCCCAACGTCGTCCCGCTGATATTCGCGAACGCCATCCTCACCATCGCGATATCCATCCTGTCGGAGAGTTCGCTGAGCTTCCTGAAGCTCGGGCCCATGAACGTCGAGACGTGGGGGAGGGTCCTGGAGGAGGCGTATGTCGAAAATGCTGCCATGAACGGCCCCTATGCGTTCATCCTAATGCCAGGCCTGTGCATCGTGGTCGTCGTGCTCGGGTTCACATTCATCGGGTACGCGATGGACGAGGTCCTGAACCCGAAGCTGAGGAAGAGATAGGCAGGCACCAGATGCCCGAAAAACCCCTTAGCCGTTGTTTATCTCCACAGCAACCTTAAAATACGGAATGCCG
>Ga0315292_10000196_pt1 | contig 25381 bp, 27 predicted proteins | sample YL17G13_0_MG_FD_204029 | JGI IMG/M metagenome (GOLD analysis project Ga0315292, IMG submission 204029) | Sediment microbial communities from Yellowstone Lake, YNP, Wyoming, USA - YL17G13_0 | ecosystem: Environmental > Aquatic > Freshwater > Lake > Sediment | place: USA: Wyoming | collected... | reverse complement strand
GCAGCACCAATGCGTGAAAATCCTCACCGGCGCGGGCTTCGATCACCGGTATATTGCTGCTCTGGGCTGCGCCGGCCGGCTCTGCAGCCGCCAGCCAGCCAGCCGCGCCAACTACCGATGTCAATATCGCCAGGACCAGGTACCGCAATGTTTACTCCAGATACACTCTCTACCAAAACAGACTCCGAAATCTATTCGGCATTTTGCCAAGATTAGTTAAGCAACAGCAGGACAAGGCATTGGTTTTAAGGAAAAATAGAACGTGATTTCAGGATGCTGCGGCTCCCGTCACCGTCGCCATGACGGGATGGGGACGACTAGCTCCCCTGGCGATCAGCATCCAACAGGCGGGCCCTAACTTTGGACCAGCTCTGGCGTCCTAACCACCCTTGTGATAAAACTAAAAAAATGAAAACATCACAGAACTTGCAGCCCGCAAGCGGAGTATCCGACTGCCGTACCGTCACGTCTCTGGCTACCTGCCCCCTTATACGACTGCGAGACCATGGTCCTCAGGGTAGTTCGAAATCAACTATCAACAGTCGTAACAAGCATCTTGTTAGACGATCGCCCGCCTTTGCAACGCTGACACCGGTATTCACCTATCACGAAAATTTCTGCAATCAGCGCTGGGATAAAGCTAATGGAAGTATTTGAGACAGGTGGAACGGCGCTAGTGATCGATCGGTCATCGCAAACCCGATCGATTCTGAGCACCTTCGCCAAAGAGGTCGGGTTTACCAATGTCACTGGGGTACCGACCATCGGTGATGCCATAAGTCTTCTCGAGGCTGAAGAAATTTCCTGGATTATATGCCCGATGGTTCTTGCTGATTCAGTAAACACACTGCAGCTACTACGATTATGCTTAACGCTGCCAGAATTTCGCCACACCCGAGTCTCGGTGTTCTACGGTGAAGACCAGACCTATGTTCTGCCAATTGCCTTCGAGCTAGGCCTATTCACCTGCCACCCAGCGGCCTATAACAAGACAGCAATGATTGAAGCTGCGGCAATTCTAAAGCAACGCACTGATCAAAATGGCAAGGATTCGTGCCCGATCTCGGCAGAGTATTTGCGCGAAATACTGATCGCGCGCCAAGATCTTTCCGAACTCTTGCTATTTTCTGAAGCTCTTATGCTGCAGTATCCAGGGCACATGGGAATACTACTATGGCACGCAGAGGCCCAGGCCAGAAGCGGCGACAAGACTGCCGCCGCCGCCACCCTAGCGCAGATCAAGCTCCTTGATGCAGGGAGAGCCCAGCAGGCGGAGGCCATCCATAGCAAGCTCTTACCCGATATAGAGCTACCGCAGGCAGGAGGAGCAGGCGGAGCTAACATGCTGGGGATCACCAACGCCGTCGTTGTAGACCCAGACGAACTGTCGATCAATTCAGTGCGTGAAATCCTGACGGCCCTGGGTGCCGTAAATGTCGAGTACTTTACCTGCCCGGTCGAAGCGATCGCTTATCTTGATGGCCGGGCTGAACAATCTCTTGTGATCCATGAATGGAGACTACCGAAGGTCAGCGGTCCGATCTTTCTACAACGCATTAGGCAGCTGGGCCACGAAAAGACCCCCGTTATTATTCTAAGTTCACTGGTCAGCGGCAAAGACCAGCACTTAACCCGCGAGATGGGCGTGGCTATGGTTGTACAAAAGCCAATGTTGCGCGAAGAATTTCTGCAAGCACTCATCTGGACGCTGAAGCAGGAGCGTCACCCGACGGAAGTTGGCGTCCTTGAGCGCAAAATGATGGCCTTTTTAATTCGCAAGAATTTCCCCAGCGCCATTGATTTCAAAAAAACCTTAGTGCAAAGCGGGCGCATCCCAGAAGCCGTATCTAGCTACTTCGATGCCGAAATCGCCTATTATCAAAATCATTTTGAAGAGGCTAAAGCGGCGGGCTTTGCCGCCCTTAAAAAGGGCTATTCTTCGGTCCGCCTCTACAATCTAATTGGCCGGGTATTAATGAAGCTGGGCGACTTCGAAGCCGCGATCCGTTGCCTGGAAAAGGCGCAGGAGCTCTCACCCCTCAATATCCTGCGCCTTTGCGCTCTAGCTGACTGTAATAGCGAACTTAGCCGCGCTGCAGCAGGCCAAGAGGCACTCGATAAAGCCAAGGCTCTCGACCCAACCAACAGCGCCGTGCAGACACATGAGGCGAAGTTCAACCTCACCATTGGCGACGTCAAAATGGCCGGTCGCATCCTCCAAAAGCTAGATAACTTCGATGATGTTCTCAGCTACCTCAACAATCGCGGCGTCACCCTATCGCGCTCAGGAAAAATTGATGAAGCGCAGTCATTTTACCTACGAGCACTTGAAGCACTACCGGAAAAGGCCGATGAGGTAAGAAAACTTATCCATTATAATTTATCGCTCGCCTACGCCCGAGCCAGTGACCTAACGCTCGCCCTAGCGCAAGCGAATTTAGCCAAGGCAAGTCCCAATAAAAAGCTAGCCGAAAAGGCTTGCTCACTCTCTAAGCGCCTCGATGCCGCAATCAAAAGCGGCGCGCCGTTTAGTTTGCAGCAAAAGCAGCAAGATTGCGACGTCCCCATTGTCTTAACTGATCATACCGTTGATGCCGAAAAGGAGGCGGATTACCAGCTCCTTTCAACCAATCCCGGCGAGCAGTGCTGCCACCGCATCTTTTCTATCATTAATCCTGATGCCGCACTTCAAGAGCTTTATCAAAAACTGCCTCCGTTCAAACGGCGGCGAGCTATTGAACGAGCCGAAACCATGGGATTGGACCATAACATAAGGCGATAAAACTGTGGTTCGTGGCAAAGTGCATAAGCCAGAGACAAAAATATCGCCAAAAATTGGACCTAAGGAAGCCCTTATCGGTAAGATATCGCCAGACCATATTTTCTCGGCGAATTGGGTTAGCTAATGGCTGTGTCAGTCGAGCGCCTCTGCCTTAGCATAAGCGATCTGGGGAGTTTATATGTTCAAGGATAGTCCGATCACCTATCGAACGTTGTTGCGCTCCAGAAAACTGGAACTCGATCAGGAGGATGGATGGCTGTTGGCAAACCTCATTTCTTTGCCGATCATGCCACCAAACGACCCCACCACTTTGGCCCAGCGCCTACTAGATCTTTGCGCAAATCATCGCGACCTCAAATTGATTAAGCGGATATCCATCGTCGGTCGAACAGGCGGAGCCAACCGACTTTATGTCATATCCTCAGCCAATCTCAAGTCAATCGGCGAAAATCTGATGCCCGAATCTTACTCTTGCTTCGTTAACCCGAACGGTTCGCTGTTCTCCCTACATCCCAGATCGGTAAGATTTTTCACTAACGCCAGAGATGTTGTAGCGCAATTCATCGACTGTGGCGCGCCGGTCCAGCGATCTCTTACGCGGGTTGCACAAATGAACCTTGGTGCTGGTATTTGTTCAGGCATTTTTACGAATGAACAGTTAGTCGGATTCATTTTTATGAACGGCGATATCACCGGCCAAGACTTGGATGAACCTAATTTTGGCTTTCTACTTGAGTTCCTATTTGCCGCCATGCGCCCAGCCCTCGACAGCTATAGCCTATCAAAGACCTATTGGGCCTTATATAGACTCTCAATACAAGACCATACCGGGGACCGCCTTAATGCGTCGAAGCTCGGCGAATCCATCAAAACATCGGCTAAGAATGTCATTGGCAAAAGCTGCGAGGTCATAGTCGACATCCCACCGCAGCCGCACTCGTACCTGGTCTGCCACGGCATCATTGGGCAAATGATTGGCCGTACGCTTGCCTGCCTGGAATCTGCTGGCACCGTCACTCTTCACGTCACCGACGATGAGCTTTGGTTCAATATCAGCTTAAGCTCGCCAAAGCCCACTAAGCCACCCCTTCACCAACAAATCAAACTCGATGAAATTGCTGGAGATGCCCCAGGATTAGGGCTTGTTTATCAATTTTTGCAGCCTAATGAATTGCGCATTCGCATGGCTAAAGACGTTGCTTCAACTAATCCCAACATCCACTATTCAGTCAGTCCTTCCGATTAGCGGCGGTGACGCCGAGCGCTACGGGTGACTGTAATTACACCGCCACCTACTTCGCAACACCGGCGACGACGACCAACTCGTCAGGAGCGGGATTCCCTACGAGCCTGCAGCCGCCCAAACAAAGCCCAAGGGCGGGGTCGTGCGCAGCAGCAGGATCATGGCGCGATCCTTGCATTGACCAACTGCGTCGGTGCCTTTGGTCGCTGGTCGATGTACGTCACTGTTCCGCCAGTCGTCATCGGTCGTTTTATCGACATGGGCACGGTCCATTCTCGCTTATGCCACCTGCTTTTTTAACTGGAGGGAGCAATCAATGATTAGGATAGAAGTGAATCTGGTGCGCAAGTTCGTTTGGCTTCACATGGCCCTATTCGCTTTGGCCTCGACCGCGAAAGCTGATGTGCCAGATGTAGTACAAGTCTCAGGGTTGAATTATCACGGACCCGGGTGCCCAAGTGGCACCGCGCGTGCGGTGATTTCGCCAGACCGGCAGTCGTTTACGGTTATTTTTGACCGCTTTACCGCCGGCTCAACCTCCGGTTCAGCTAGTGGCAGGGCGACTTCGAGCTGCAGCTTGATCGCCGATTTGTCTTATCCAGATGGCTGGCAATTGACCATTGCCACGGTCGATTTTCGCGGCTTTGCCGCTGTGGACACCGAGGCTTGGGCCAAGGTGATGGCTCGCTTTCGGTTTCGCGGTGCTGGCTTTCAAAGGCCTGCGCAACTGACCATCATCGGCCCCTCGGTTAGCGACTTTCTTCTGCACGAGGAGCGAGGAAGCGGCCGAGAGTGGTCGCCGTGCCACCGGAGCTCCAGTCGCGACTTATTTGTCGATGCCAGTCTGCAGACCCATGCTCAAGGATCCAGATATGCCTACCTATCGATGGATTCGATCGATGGCCAGGCGCGGTCCTTGCGGCACACCTATTACGTGCAGTGGCGCCGATGTGTTTAGAGTGATTGACGCGCTCGATGGCACTTTCAAGCCGCAGCAATGCCATAGCCTGAGACATTGTTTCGGCTGAGAGGTGGACGCTAAGCGGATGATGCGACAGTGATTTCGGATTCGTCCGAGTCCGCAGCCGACATGATCGCTGTGGGTCGCTGCGGCACGTCCTATCACTTCTGGACATCGCAGCTAGACGCTAAACTCGCCCGCGAGTCGATGCTGACGTTGCCCGTATTGGGCTTGGCTATTGACGAATCACGGATGGCTGTACTAATATTCGTACAGCCATCCGGGTGCAAATAATTAAGGAGCAAGTTCATGTCCTCCACTGCTTCAAAAAAAGCACCCAGCAAACGAGCCGGCACGACATCGAAAAGGCCCAGACCAGGTATCGCGCGCTCCAACAGAGCCTCCGCTAAGGCGGCACAAAGCCTGCTTGAAGATCTTGGCTTTACACCGACGGAGAGTCGGCGAGAAGCAGTCAAGGCCGAGCTCTATGTGGCCATATTAAAGATCGTTCGAGAGCGAGGACTCACGCCGCGGCAGGTGGGAGAGATTCTCGGCAAACCACATTCGCGTGTGAGCGAACTACTCAACGGTAAGCTCAGCTTGGTGACTGCTGACACGTTAATCGGCTACTTGGATCACCTCGGTGCCGATGTCACCATTAAGGTGACCTGCCGCGCATCATAATGGACAACTCTTAGAGACGAGATGTCGTGCCGACGACTACCTCACCGTTTCATTCCATAAACATCTTTTCATCTACCAGTCGATACGCCACTGCAGCACCACGGTCGGTCTTAGCAGTTGTCGCCCGCTGGCGGCAAAATGCATCGCCGTGATCGCCTCCTCGGCGCAGCTAGGCAACGGCCTGGCAGGGTCTAAGGAATTTAAGTGCCGCAGCTGCCCCTGCTGGTCGAGTACCGCACTGACCGCAACAGATCCAGGCGAGACCTCCCACGCCTTTAAACAGGCGATCAATGTCAGATCCGCCTGGCGTTGGAACGCGAGCATAAACGTCCGGCGATCCAAGCCGCCATCAGGATCGACGGGGAGCAGCTCGCGGGGAACACTGGGCCTTCCGCTGGCTGCACTGGTCGCTTTTGATCCAGACCGCGTCTGTGCAGCCGGTGGTGGTGGTTCCTCGGGCGCCGAGGGGTCATCGCCGATCCTGCTGCTCCAAAACAGCATGCCGACGAGCAGCAGCCCACACCATTTACCGACGAGGAGCCAGCTGCTGAGCGTCACCGAATCTCCCATTCCCGGTCGCCGACGCCTTTGGGTTGCACCAATAGGTCGCGCAGCGGCAGATGTGAGGGTGGTGACCAAGTGAAGGGAAAGGAAAGCTGGATGCGCCCACGCAGATCGGCGACCCCAACGGCGACGGTGCCTTCGCGAACCGTTTCACCGCCCTCATCGTAGCGGTCCTTAGGTTCACCGGAAAACAGACGGGTTAACTCCAACAGGCGACCTTCACCGCTGCCGTGACCGATCTGCCGCTTTAAAAGCTTGGCGATCGTGTCCAGATAGCCCGCGACACCTCGTCGCTCATTTTTGTTTAGCTGCAAGACCGCAGCACCGAGGTCGGCGAGAAAGCTCGTGGCGTGGGTACTGGTCCTGGCGGAGCGTTCCCAGTCGTGGATGACCTGGGTAAAGGCCGCGCTCTGACGATGCGCCAAGGCTTTGAGCAGCGCCAACTCGTCGGCTTTGAATTTGACGTTGCTCAATCGACTGCCAGTCACGCTGGACGCCAAGGTATCAAATCCCTTGCCGTTGCCCGTCAACGCCTGCAGCAGTAGCTGGCGGCGAAAGACAGCGCCCCAGGCTGTACTCGGCAAAGAATTTTGCAGAGCACCGAGCATCGCCTCATCGTAGCGATACTCGGCGAAGATTTGCCCGGCGATTCCGGTGGCGAAGGCTTCTACCTCGTTGTCGCCGTCGGCTTCGCCGAGTAGCAACAAGCGCCTCACGACCGCCAGAGCCGCTGGCATATCGCCATGGCGGTAGGCCGACTCCGCCGATAGGGCCACAAGGTAGCCGCGGTGGGGCATGTCTGGAATCTTCAAGGCGTGGGCCACCAGCTGCTCGCGATCAGTTCCAGCTAGGTCTTCCCAGGCCAACAGGGCTAGCCATTCACCGGCTTCGGGAGTGTTTAGGCCTAATGCAACGGCCTTGACCAGCGCAAGCTCTTTGGCTTTAGGATCGTAGGGTGGCTTTGCCAAGACCTCAGCAAGGACGAGCTGTTGCCAGATAAAGCGGCGCTCTTGCTCAGGCAGCGCTAGCCAAGCGGCAGCGCTGAGATTGGCGTACCGAGCGAGTACCTGGCGCTGCAGCTCCTGGTCCTTTTCCTTCGCTGCAAGCTCAAGAAGACGCAGTTCCACCGCTTGTTCCCCGCCGATGCTAACATCTGAGGAGGTGGCGACCAGGCGCGCCTCGAACCATGCTTTTAGATTCAGATATTCAAAATGCCCGGCGTTCGCACGATCGACTAGGCGATCTGCTAGCCAGCTGCAGCCGGTCCCTTGAAGCAGCACGGCGCCGGGAATATCTGCGAGCAGCTGCGTTTGCTCCTCATCCAAGTGGTGTTGAAGGACGCCGCGATCTGCGGCACCGTACGCATCGGCGCGGTAGCCAACCTGCTGAAATCGCGAAGGAAAGCGGTAGATGTGCGCTTCCATCAAGCGGATCCAAGGCCACGGTTGATCGCGGGTGTGGAGGGTGCAGACATGCCCCTGAGTCGCACTTAGGGCGCGGTAATAGGGCAGATCTTGCACATGAGTGCTCATGCGACTGGCAAGCTCGGTGAGGCGCCAAGCTTCGAGCGGATGTTTGTTTAGTAGATGATAACGAATCGTGTCCGTCAGGCGTTCCGACCATAGGGGCGAACCCGGTTCGATCTGCTGGTATAATGCGCCGGCCTCTTTTGCCTCGCCTCTTTTGAGATGCTCCCTAGCCTTGGTCAGCACCTCTGGCTCAGCGCCGTAGGCCAAGCTAACCAAGCTAGAAAGTAGCACCCAGACCGCTAGTTTTAGTGTGCGCCGAACGACCATAGCACCCCGCCGCTATAGTAAGCCCAGTAACGCAACTGGCCAGATCCGCCCACAGGTCGCACTTGCATTGCCTCAAACGACAGGCCGAAACTTTGCGGCATATAGACCTGCCAACGCAGGCCAATCTCGATATTGAGCTTGGCATAGGCAGGGTCCTGACCAGCCAGAGGCGCTGGTGGATCGCTGCGCATGGGAATCCACGTCCGGTTGAGGTGGTTGTAATGGGCCCCGCCCCAAGCTAGCAGGATTTGCTCAAAATCGGGCAACAGCGGACTAAAGCGGGTCATCGATCGCCCCTCAAGGAGACCAAAGCCGTAACCGCCAAAGAGTTCGTAGCGCGTCGACTGGGCGCCTTGTTTGAATGGGGTGCGCCCGATCGCATTGGACGATGGCGTGCCATGGACCATCGCCCGGCGCAAACCAAAGCGCAGGAGTGAGCCGCCGCTCACCGGTATGCCAACACCGAGTTCGACGGTATCGGTGTCGAAGTTGTTGGCTTCCGCGGTGTAACCGTAGCCGAGTTGTACTTCGGCACTGGCGCGGCGCCAATCGTAGGCATGGGGGCTTTCGGCGCGTGAGGTCACTTCTTTGACGATCCCAGCGACGCTCATGCCTTCTTGCGCGTGACCCGTGCTTGCCGAAGTAGCAGCAAGCCAAACGATGATCGCTATGATCCGGCCATAAACGGCCATCAGGTCCCTCCCGCGCTGGGCTGCGGATAAACGGGGTTGGGACAGCTGTTTTCTTGGAAGTTGCGCCACGTCTCGCTCGCCTGATAGGTGCCGGTTGCGTCAAAGAATGGGTTATCGCAGTAGCGCGTGCAGCGCTGCGTGTATTTGCCGAAGTCCCAGCTGCCGGTCGACCACTTTTGGTCGCCGAGGGCTTCGTAGGCCGAGCTGCTTTTTTGATACGGCACCACAGAAGCGATCTTACCGGTCAAAGCCGCCTTATAGTTGATCCCGCCCCAAAAAGGATAATCCCAGGCGATGCCGATCCGGTACTCACCAGGCGCATCTTTAGACAGCCACAGCTTATTGATGGCATCGACCGAGGTGCCAGCGACGTCGTCGGCTTGCGTGGCGGTGCGGATGCGGAACGAAGCGAGGGTCTTATCTTCCCGTTCCGGGCACATTCTGGCCGCCTCCCCCGCATGAATCACAAAACGCTCGTGATCGAAGTAGGTGACGGCCTTGCTGGCTTCGTTCAGCGTATTGACGCCGGTCGGTACACTGTAGAGCTGCAGACTTGGGCTGTGCGCCAAGCCCTTATCGCCATATTTTTGCACGTAGTCACGGTACGCCGACACCGACGGGAGTGGCCCCAAGGGGGCGACGAAATTGATCACCTTCAGATCTAGCGCAGCCGCTGGCGTGATCGTGCAATTCTGATCGGCAAATGGTGCCGTCTGCGGTGACAGCACCTGAGGCAACAAGGTCTGTGGACACCAAATGATCGATTGGCGCTGCGTTGCGGTGGGCACGAAGTTGACGGTCGAATCGTAGACAAAGGCTCCGACCAGACGCGGTGAGGCCGTATGGGCCTCGGCGTTGATCAGGTTGTATAGAGCGGAGCTGACACTTGACTGAATTTGGGTAAACTCGGAGGTGAACAGTTCGTGCAAGACGACGACAAACAAATAATCATTGCTCGTGGTCGCCTTGCTGCGCGCATCGGCCAAACGCGACGCCAGCATGGTCGCAAAGTCTTTGGCAAACACCGACTCTTTGCCGATGCGAAAGCATAGATCGGTCGGTCGTCGACTCATGCCGAGGATGAATTCTTGGTAGGAGAAGAAGTCCTCATCGACCATGCTCCCTGCAGCGGGATCATCTGGGCAGATACGCACCACAAGGGGGATCTGCGTCGTCTGGCTGAGCGGTGTGAGGATGGTCGGGTCAGTGGGGTTGCTGATCTCGGGATTGCGCCGGCCAAAGGAGTTCTGCACGCCACTGGGCAGGGGGACCCCCTGCTTGTCCAGAGCCTCAATCTGAAAGCAGGCGCCGTTTTGCCCCTGCGCCTTGTCGAGGCTGCCGCTAAACCAAGCGCTGGTACCGGTAAAGCGGAGGTCATCGCTGCCGGTTTGGCCGGCGCAAAAGCTAGCCGGGTAGAGCAGCGGCGTCGCGCTAGCGCTTTGTGCCGTCGCGACCGTCGCCGTGTCGACCCCGTGCAGCACGACGCTGTTGGCGTGGAACCGGCGGACTAAGCCAAAGGTCGGCACAAGCTCGTCCTGTGGCGAACCAAAATTATGATGGATACGCACCTGCATATGACTGTTGGGTTCGTCAAAGACGCCATAGGCAAGGGCACTGAACGCATCTGAGGAGGTACCGGCGGCGTGTTTGGCAACGTCCAAGCTCTTTTGCAGGTCGGTGGGAGAATCGGCGTCGTAGAGAAATTTGAGGTCGACGCGGTTCACCGGACGGGCGCTCTTAAAGCTAAAGCTGCTACAGATGCGATTGCCTCCACAAGGCAGCTGTAGATGTTCATGCACCCCTTGGTTGAAATCGATCGGCGCAAACGCATGCTCCTCAACGCCGCCATCCGCCGACGTCGCGCTCCACCGCATCTGCCAGCCTGAATGCACCAAGCGCGAGGAACGTTCACTCAAACTGAAAAAGATATAGGCCACCTGCTCATTGGCAAACCAATGCGCGGACCCGAAGTCAATGGTGCCAAAATCGGCGGTAAGCGGCACTTTATGCCCGCAACCGAAGAGCGCTGCCACTGCCGCGACCATGCCGAGCACCGCAACCTGCCTTACCTTTGCGGTGCCAAGCTTCATGGTTTCTGCCCTTGCAGCCACTTCACCAGCGCATCGGTATCGCTGCTCACCCGACTCTGGCGCGCGGCGATGCCGCTGTTACTAGGGTCGACTTGATCAATGGAGGTCCCCTTAAGACTTGGACCGGCTTTACCTAGCCACTCACTAAAATAGCCACTCGTGGTGTTATTAGAAATGACGGTGTAGAGACGACTGAAGGCCGGTTTACCCGAGTCTCTTAGCGTTTGCCACGCGGCCCACTCCTGGGTCGCTACGACGTCGGGTGGGGTGAGTCCAGGGTCGCCTTCCCAGAAGGCGGCCTTTAAATGGACGACCGCGCGGTTGCCCGTGACGTCAGCAGGCGAATTGGCCGTGCCCCAGGGCTGCGTATCGATCGCCGCGGCTTGCACGGCGGCCAGCTTCGTGCAATCGCTGGCGCTGATTTGAATCGGCACCACCGTCACGGTATCGGCAAGAGCTTGCAATGCAGCCCCGATCGAATCCACCCGCATGGACCACTCGTTGGAACGGTACTGGCGCAGACCTGATGCCGGAAAGCAGGTGTCGCTCGCCACCGCACCCGCACTCATCGTGATCGGCTGAAACAGGATGTAGGCAAAGGTCTTCGTCGCCACAGGCACCGTCTTTTTCGGTGCTTGGCTGCCCGTTTTGACCTGCGGCACGTCCCAGCCCTCGTAGCAGCCGGTGCATAGGACCGCTAAAAGCAGCCCCAATCGTGCATATTTGAATGACTTCCGGGTATTCACGACACCGGCTCGACTAAACTCGAATTGATTTTGCGTAGGTCGATAGTCCCATCGGCATGCAGGCGTTTGATGTAAGTGGCAAACTTTTCATGCGCGATGCGCGCCCCTTTAGATCCGTCCAGCGGAACGAGCGGCATCTGCTTTTTGATGGCTTCGGCGAGGCGTGGGTTGATCTTCGCCAGGACATCTCCCGCCCATGAGAAGCCTGCCAGGTACTGACCCGCCTCCTCAGGAGTGATCAGCAGTAGGGCCTCGGTCAAGATCTCGACGGGCAGCAGGGGCAAGGCGTCGTCGAGGAACACCGCCGGGGCCATATTATGGACAAAGCTCGGATTGTCCTTGCCGATGTTGGCGATCAGTTGGCGGCGTTTAGCCGGCTCAAGGGCGTTAAGCGCCGCTTCCAGCAAGGGGATGCGGTCGACGCGGATGGTCCGCAGCGAATCGCCCTTATCGGTATAGATGCGGCGCAGCTTTTGCGCGACGCTGCGGACGAAGCTATCCGACATCTTGTCGACACTGGTGAGGTGTTCGACAAACTTGGCGGTAAAAGACGGGTTGGCACTGGTGAAAAAACGCTCGCGCAGCGCCCTCGGTGCGTAGGCCACGGCGGCGATCGCTTCTTCTTCCGTCAAATCGCGGAGAACACCGACGAACTCGTCCACCTCAAGACCCATCAAGAAGTTGAAGTCATCCGCCAAGGGCTCGGCATCGATGCGCACTTTGGCGGCGGTCATGTCGCGTTCGAGGCTGCCGAGAAACTTCCACATCGCCTGAGGGTCGTCGTTGCTCTCGTTGGCCGCGTATTTATCGCTGAGGATGCCGAGGGCGACCCGGTATTCGGCCTTTTCTTTAAAGGGAACGAGGAGTTCCGGGCCAAAATACTGCAGAAACGAGCAGAGTTCGGGATAATGCTCTTCGTCGAAGTGCTTTTTCAGGGTCAGTTCAACCAAGCGCTTGTTCGCCTTGAGCTCGCCGCGGATCTGCTCCACGCGCGTCAACAGCATGTGCGGGGTTGGCTCGGCTTGGCCCGTGCGCACCTGCGTCATCAGGTCGGTGGCCCGCGTTCTCGCTTGGCTAGCACGCCGGCTTTGTCCGGTGCCGAGACGGCGGATGCCCCAGACGAGAAGAAGCGTGATCGCGGTCAGCAGAATCGCCAAGACAAACCAGGGTAAAAACGGCAGCAGGCGGTTCCACAGGCCCTCTTGCCAAGTCGGAGGTATTTGGTGCTGGGTGTCTTTGGCTTGAGCCGCCTGGGCGGCGGCGTCGGCCTTGGGCTGAAGTGGCTTGGTGGATAGCTGCACATCGACGCCGACGGTCTTGACCTTCTGGCGAATGCGCTGGCGCAGGTTGTTCAGTTCATCGTTCTTCAACGTCGGTTCGTACGCTAGTTCGCAGAGCACCGACGTGAGCCGGTATTGCGCCGCAACCGTCGTGCCGGATGTCTCCAGTCCGGGCAGGGAGGAATCTGCGGTTTGATCGAGGGTCTCAAAGCGACTGGGCTTGCAACCGAGCGAGTAGCAGCTCCCTGCTGGGCACTCCTCGTCGAGCACAGCGGCGAATCGATCCTGGATTTCGCTTGCCTGCTGGCGCACCGCGGGCGGGAACTGCACACCTTGAGCCAGCGCCGCAGTAGCCACCGTCAACGGCGATAAACTCAGTACTACGACCCACAACTTCGCCATTCCCGTCCCTATCCACCGCATAACTTGCCTTTCCTTAAACGCGCTAGCCGCCGCGATCATTTATTGTTTCGGGGATCTATCCTTGTCCAGGGCCTTGATCTGTTCCTCGACGCGTGGATCCGGCTCGATGTCCTGGGCCTTCTGGTAGGCCTTGAGGGCTGCTTCGCGTTCACCCATCTTGAGTAGCAGCGAGCCTTTGGTGCGCAGCGTCTTGGCGTGGCTGGGATAGCGCTTCAGGAGTTGTTCGGCATATTCGAGTGCCAAGGCGTAGTTGCCGTCCTTGACCAGCTCGCGGATGCGTCCCTCGGTTTTTACCAAGCTCACCTCGGGACTCTTTTTGCTGACGGGATTGCCGCCTTTGACGTAGGCCTCTTCGAGGTCTTTGTCGGCATCGGCTGGTGCCAGCGGGGCCAGGGCGATGGCTTGCGGGGCGCTGCGGCTCTTGTGATCGATGACGATCTGCTGGCCTGAGCTAAGCACCGGGATCAGCACCTCCGTCGAGGTCGAGCCATCGCTGTAAACGACCTTGACGTTATGCGGCGATAGCACTCTGGGCGCATCTTCCTGGCCCTTGTCGCGCTTGGCCATCGGCTTTTCGACCTCGTCCTCGACGACATAGCGCCAGAACTCGCGGGTGGAATTGCACGCAGTCAGACCGGGCAGCAAGGCCAGGGCTAAAAGCAGCCACCAAGAGCGGGCGGGACCAGAGCAGTTCATCACACTGTCCTCACAATAGAAACGGCATAAAGAGCGGGTTATAGAAGTTAAAGCCGATACTGAACTGGCCCTTCGACGAGATCGAGCCGAAGATGCCGTAGCTGTTGGCAAAGGTATACTCGACCATGCCTTGGCCGACGAACTGCGACGACACGTCGCGCGAACTGCCGGAACTTTGGGCGAGGTTTTGCAATGGGAAATAGAGGCTGCCGCCCAGATGGAGGCGCCGCAGTTTGGGCATCATATAGTGATAGACGATACCGACCGACACATCAGGATTGAGCAGCGAGATCGCCACGCCGCTCAGGTGTTGGTTGCGGTCGCCCCATTGCTCGATGAACTCGAGCTGGAACAAGGGGTTCGGATATAAGCCCAAGTTGATGAACACGTAAGACAGCGACTCCCCACGCAGTCGCCGGTCGCGTTCGGCGGCGAAGTTGGTCCATGGCTTCACCTGGTCTAGGCGTTCACTACTGTCGGCTAAACGGCTCCAGATCAGCCGGCCGTCGGTCAAACTAGTGATGCGCACCTGCACTCCCGAGGGGGTTTCTTGAATCACCGTGAGGGCTTTGGCAGCACTATAGCGATGATCCTTTTGCAAGCGCCCCAGCTCACCCAGCGACAACTCGCCATTGTAGATGTCAAGCCCATTGCCTGGCCGCACGTTGAGCCGCCATGCATCGCAATCGGGGCAGGCGATGATCGCTTGGGGGGTGTTAAAAATCGTCGTTAGCGTCGCAAGGGCGGCTGCGGCAAAATCGTCGCGCGATTCGCGCCAGTGGTGGAGCGGTGGAGCGAGCAGCATCGGCGTCGCTTGCTGCAGCAGCGACGGGTCCGCTTCGGTCGCTTGGCGCAGGGCATCCTCTAAAACCTGCAGGTCTGAAGCGGTCTGCGGCAGCATCGCAAAACCCGGACTTGCGCTCGACAACCAGGACCAGGTCGCCAGCAACGCCAACCGCAGGGATGTCATGGTACGGTTTACCATCTCACCACCACCCCACCGCCGATGCAGTGGTACGGGATGCCCAGCAGCGACTTCTGCTCGACGCTATCATTGTCCTTCAAGATCGGGATGTCCTCGATAAACGCGAGTAGCCCCATGCGGTACTTGATATGCACCTCAAGTCCCAGTCGGTATGCGACTAAGGTCGCGCGTGGTTCGGCGGTGGTGTTGCGCAGGGTATCCAGGTCGGTTTGACCTTGGGCGAAGGACGCAGCTCCGGGTCCGCGCATGCGGATATATTGGGCGCCGAAGGTCCAGTATAGATCCGGCGCAATCAGCGACGGTTTATCGCGAAACATGAGCCCCATGACATGCCCGCCGACAGTCCAGGCACTCAGCGAATCCTTGATGCTGGTAAACCCAACTGTGACCCCGGCGCGGATGGACCGTTTAGGCAAGGGCACTGATTCGACGCTTTGCTCAAAGAAAGGCAGCGGCACAGCCGACACCGGCGCCGAGGACCTGTTGTTAAAGCTGCGAATCGCCAAGCGCGAGGAGATTTCGATGGGGTCGCGACCGGCGAGGATCTGCCGTTGCTGCTCACGTGCCTCGGCTAAGCTAAGCAGCGGATTCGCCTCGCGCAGCACCCGGCGGGCGCTCAGACTGGTGCTAAAGGTTTGTGCCCAAAGGATGCGTTGAGACGCAGTGAGTTCATAGATCTGGGCGCGCAGCACCAGTTCGCGCCCTTCAGCCTCAAAATCCAGGCTCAGCGCTTGCCGCTCGGGCATATCGTGCAGTATCTGCGCCAGGATCTCCGGCTGGTCGATGCCGCGCCCGAGGATCGTTCCTTGCGGGTTGGACTTAGCCACCCACCTAGTGCACGGACCACAGTGCGACAACTCGACCGGAATACCGGGGTTTTGCCGCAGCAGCTCGAAGATGCGGTTTTCGACGAGGACATTAAATCGTTCATCGAGGCCGACCGGCGCGGCGATATCGGCCAAAACCAGTTTGGCTTTGCCGCTCAGTGGTGGCGCATCCTGCCATGAGTAGACCATCTCATCGACGAGGTCGGCTGCCATGAGCCGCACGTCCATGGTGATGGGGCCCTCCGGCTCTTTAGTCGCGGCCAGAGACCGCGACGCTGCGCTTAGGCTCAGCCAGCAAAGACCGAAGGCGAGAGCAACGCGGATGCGGTGGTGACGATTCATAGCGACCACAGGTGCTGTGCCTCGCCTTCTGCCGACTTGGCGGTGACCGCAAAGAGCAGATCCGCCTCAATCGCCAGGCGCACCGCCACTAAAACCGCGACACCCCCGGACGCGGGCGCGCTGGCACGGGCGACGCGAGCGCCACCCAGAGTCTGACTCAAAGCTTGGCGGTACACGCGCTCAAGATGCGGCCTAAGATTCGCAGGCCCGCTGGAGACGGACACCGTCCAGATCTTGTTCTTTAACGACGGTTGCGCAGTTAACAGCTGCTGTGCGGCCCGCGCGGCGAGTACGGCCCGTGCGGGGGCCTGCGCCAGCAGAAATTCGCTGTAGGAATCGCGCTGGCCATAGTCGAAGATCGTGCGTTCGCATAAGTACACGCCGTCCAGGCTATAGGTCGAGGCTTTGCCACGCCCTCCCACGCCTCGTTCCTGCTGTTCCATCGCCGAAGGCTCGCGGCATGCTGGTGGCTCGTCGCGCAGCAGGGCCGCGTCATACATCGCCTCCGGCGCCATACCGGCATTGCCCGGGCTGGCCAGACCAATCATAAACAAAATCTGCAGCACGACGGCCTGGATCACCCCTTGACCTCCGCAGCGGATAGCTGCGTGCGTAGTCGATAATTGTATATAAGGCCCGCACTGTACTGGATCAGAGCTCGCTCCTGCCGCTGCTGCCTTGCGAATGGGGACTGCGGCAACTCTAGCCCGCGCAAGGCCAGGTAGTAAAGCGCAATAGGGCCGTAGATTGCGGTGACGTCTAGGCGCAAGGGATAAACGCGGTCGATGGACCCATTGGCTTGCACGAGCTGGATCTCGGCCGCAGCGGTCAAATCCTCCACACAAGGAAACAGGGAGAAGCTTAGGATAAATAGCGGCAGCGTCCAACTGCAGTAGTCGCGCCTGTGGTCGCGGTCCACGTAGCGCACGGTAAAATCGACCGGAGTGGACGTTTGGCTCTCTTCTTGAACCTCGTCGGCGTCGCCTTCGCCCGCTTTTGCCTTTGGTAGTAAGCCGGGAGCGCCGCTTACTTTGGCACCCATGCCTTGCAGCAGACGTGCTAGAGCGCGGCAACCATCGAATATAGCCGGATGCCAAGCACGTCCTTCGACCTGCCCCTCACCGCATTCAATCCCGATGCTAGTACCTTCGAGCGAGGTTTCATCAAAGGGCAGCTCTACCGGCTTGATCCAGTCGCCACGCGGATGGGTCAGAGTGACGCAGCCGATGTTTAGATTTAGAGATAGCACGGCGACCAGCGCGGTGCGGCTACTCAGCATCGGCGAACTCATCGGCGTTGGGTTTGCTAAAATTCAACTTCGCGGATATATTCTGCAAATAAGATTGAAGAAAATCAACCAGCATCATCTTGTTTATGGAGCATCGACCCCAGTGATCACTCCTCTGCTAGGTCTTCTGACGTTGATCATGGTTGGCTTCGTCGCGCTGTCCGAACGCTCGGCGGCCAAGCTCGGCTTTCTCGATCCACATGCCGCCTTCGTCGTCTTTGGCGGCGTCATCGGCTCGCTGCTGCTCGCGATCGATCGGCGGGCGCTATGGCGGATGCTGCAATCCTTGCGCGAGCTCCTGCCATCGACCAGCACCCTGTCGAGGGAACAGATGCAGACCGCCAAGGGCCTCGACGATATGCGCGGCGCCTGGCGCGAAGGTCGGCGTGCGACCATCCTCGAGATGGCCGATCGCGGCAGCACCCTTGAGTTGCGAGTAGCCGCTGATGCACTGCTGCGCCAACTCAGCGGCGCAACCTTGGATGAACGCTTTGCCCAGCTGCGGTCTGATTACATGCACCGGTACGGCGCCGTCATCGAAGGCTGGGAAATGGTTAGCCGCCTGGCGCCATCATTCGGCATGGTGGGCACCGTCACCGGCATGGTGCAGCTGTTTCGCAACATGGCCGAAAACTCGTCTAACCTCGGCGGCTCCATGGCGATGGCCTTGCTGGCGACGCTATACGGCATCACCACCGGTGCCGCCATCGGTGGACCGATGTCCTCGCGCGTCAACAATCAGTTAAACGACCGCCTCACCCAGCTCGAGTTGTTAGAAAAGACGGTGGCTGGTTTAGTCAGCGAGAGTCGAGCCCAGCCATCGGGTGGTGCCCTTTGACCCTACGCCGCCTACGCTCGACGAACGAAGGTTGGTTGACGTCGTATGCCGACCTCATCACCAATTTGCTGTTGTTCTTCGTCCTCATGATTGCCGCCTCGCATGTCCAGACCAGCAAGATGGAGAAGATCGCCGAGGCGCTAAGTGGCGAGGCTGCCTCTGAATCGCTCGAGTCGGCCAGTAAAAAGGTCAAGCAAGCGCTTGAAGAGCAAAAGTTGAGCCAGGACGTCAGCGTCCAAATGACCGATGAAGGGTTGGAGATCGCCTTTAATTCCGGCGTCACCTTCGCCTCCGGTCAAGCCAACATCCTGCCCAGCATGGAAGCGCCGATGGCCAAGGTGCTGGCAGTGGTAAAGCCTTACGCCGAAAAATATCATCTCGCCGTCGAGGGGCACACCGACGAGGTGCCGATCCGCAGCGGTGCTTATAAATCCAACTGGGAGTTGTCCAGTGCCCGCGCGATGCAGATCCGCGAACACCTAGAGACCGTCGGAGTCGCAGCGAAACGCATCCGTGTCGAGGCCTATGCCGATACCAAGCCGTTCACGCCAGAAAAGGGGGTCGAGCTTGACCGGAACACGCTCCTTGGCAGGCAGCGCCGTGTGGTTATTCGCCTGTATTAGTCTACTCGCGACCCTGACGACCGGTTGCGCGACGATCGTCGTCGGCGTGGCTGGTGACGACGAAACCGAGTTTAGCTCTGAGCCAACCGGTGCTGTCGTTACGGTGGCCAATGGTCAGTCCTGTACGACGCCTTGTAAGCTGGTGGTCAAGCCGATCGTCACCCAACAGGTCAAGGCTAGTCTCGACGGCTACGTGGACCAAGAGGACACCTTGGTTCGGCGCATTGCCTATCCGTTCTGGGGCAATATCCTTTTCGGCTCGCTCGGCCTGATCACCGCCGCCGTCGATTGGTTGGATCACCATATCTGGACCTATGAGAGCGACAAGATGCACTTTGCGCTGGAAAGCGATGACGAGGAGGCAGCGGAAACGCCACCGGCGGCGGCGTCCCAGGATGTGCCGGAGTCAGCTGCGCTGCGGCGCTTGAAGCAGTCGTATCCAGAGGACTACATGCTGGAACAAATACGCAATTATTACGGTGGTCAAACAGCTGAAGCAAACAAGAAAATCCTGGCGAGACTCTACAAATTAATGCTGCACATGCAAGCGCAAGGCGACGACGTCGACGTCGACGAGGCAGTCAGGCAAGACCGCTTTGACCAACTGCGCGAGCCAGTGAGCGAGGATGCTACAGCCCCAGCAGCGCCCGAGCCCGAGTCCAAATCTTGAGGGCCAAGAATTCGAACTGGCCATGCTCAAGGCGGTACTTGCTCTGAAACATACGGTAGCTGCTCGCGACGCGTTCGTTGTGCGCATTGTTCAGCATCAGCGCCGGTTGACCGATGCGGCGTTCCACAATGGGCTCAGGGCTGAAGACATAGCCAAAGCGCCGAATGACGCGAAAATAAAAAAGAAAGGGAATGGTTATCTATGCAAATTTCCTCGGCATCGCGGACAAAGCGGATTTGAATCGAGAACTCAGGATTGCCTTTACGAAGGCTTTTTCTGCGTGTTTTCCACTAAAGGAAGTCATGGGCAGCCTCGGGCGGTTTTTTACTGGACTAAGACCGAATATGTCGTTGGACCCTCTTACCGGGGAGACTTCTTTTGGACTGACGCTTGCTGATGGGGGTGGAGAAGTTCCGTTCGAAGACATCATGACTCGCATAGGAAATCTGACATCGCAAGGCGGGGTATGCCCACTTCTTATCATGGACGAGTTTCAAGACTTGCATTTTATCTCGGGCGCAGAAGCAAAAATGCGCGATGCCTTGGAATCGTTACCAAGTGGAGTGGCCGTCATCGTCCTTGGCTCGAAAAAACACATTTTGTCAAAAATATTTGCCCGTCCAGACGCCCCGCTGGCAGGATGGGGCGAAGATATTGAAATGCCTTGTATAGAAAAGGAAGTATATCGTAGCTATGCCAACGAACGCTTTGCGCTTCATGGACTTTATTTACCCTCCGACTCCAGTAATTTTCTTCAAGAACGACTGGACCAGGTCCCAGAGGCGATGAATATGGTGTGCGCACGTCTCATTGCTCTATGTGGGAATATCCCTCCTCCTAAAAAAGTACGCTCTATCACCACTGACGATGTAGGCGTTGCCATCCTATCTTGGTTGGATGCCAGATCCGACCGCTATCGAGAATATCTGGCCGGCTACACCAGCCATGAATCAAAGGTGCTTGCTGCGGTGGCGCGCAAGCGCTTGGTAAAGTCACCCCAAAGCAAGGATTTTTTGCTGACTATCCCCGGGATATCCTCAAGCGGTTGTATCAGAATCATAAAAAAACTTGAGGATCATGCGGTGGTTTATCGAGAGTCCGGTGATAACCCCGGATATTTCCTCGCAGACCCTCTGCTGGCCGAATTTTTACGACGCTTTTAACTGATCCTGGAAAAATGCCATACCAACTAATTGCACAGTGGCGCTTTCGGGAACTGTCCGCAGATAAATGATTCTATCCAAGATTTAAGGCAGCCCAAAGCTGCCTAACCTGGTAAGTGGCCCCGCATCAAGGTTTGCACATCGGCGCATTGGGGAATTGAATGCAGAGGAAGGCCTTGAGCTGTGCGGCATCGGCCTCGGCTTTGTCGGCACGAGCTTCAGCGTTATCGGCGCGGTCATCGGCCTTATCGGCACGGTCTTCGGCTTTGTCGGCTCGGGCCTTAAGCTGCGCGACTGCGGTCTGGCTGCCGGCCCCAACATGGACGAGCATCAACACTTGGTGGCCAGATTCGTGGGCGATCCCATCGCTCCATTCTTTCACAGCGATGGGTGTACCATCATAGGCGCTCAAGGCAACCCCAATGATGCCGGACTCTGCCGGACCTTTGGCGCGCATGGCTTTACCAGGCGTGCTAGAGGACACCAGGAAATCGCCGATGGCGATAGGACCACCTTCTAGGGTGACGTTTGCCGGTACCCGTCCGGCGAGGGCGACCGGCCGCGAGGATGCGCTGTCAGACCCCAGCTCCAAGCCTGGGCTGGTGGAGATCACGCCGGCGGCGTTGGCTTGGTTTGCTTGTTGAGATTTGGCGAAGACGACGCCAGCACCAGTCGGCGCGGCCTCGGTCACGACGATGTCACCGGCGACTAGGCTGGGATCGCTAACTGGCATGTTTTCGGCCAAGTCGGCGCCTTGCAGCGTGGTCGTGGTGGCGTAGATCTTTCCGGCCACAGCGCCAGCGCAGTTGCCAGCAGCGGATTTAACACAGAGGGAGCCGACCACGTGAAGGGTGTTTGATGGGGCGGTGGTGCCAATCCCGACATGCCCACCGATGACCACAAGTTCGCGGGTGCCCACAGTCAAGGCATGGGCCATCACGCAGGATATTGCGATTTGACGACGTTGTTAGGCAAGTTTCTTCTTAGTCCTAGCCCGGTGCGCCCTCTGCTCCTTTAGCTTCACTTCGTATTCTTTGAAATCATTGAAAATGGCGTCCAAATCGTAATTAAATTTCTTGGCATGGGCCTCACGTACAGCGTGAATTTCCGCAACAATTGGATCGTCCAAAGTCTTGGTAGCCGCCTTCTTTTTTTCAGCCGTGGTCATTTTACGCCTCGCTTGGTGCCCATCAATTCCTGTGGGGTGCAGATAATAGGACAATTCACGTTGAAACCACGCGCAACGACCTCAATGGCTTTCCGAATTTCTGCATTCGCTATATGCGTGCAGTTCCACGTCACCAGAAAGTCAAGACGTGCATAGCTAGCAACAGCTATATGCAAAGCATCCTCTTCAGCCTTCTTGGGAAGAGCGCCCCTTTCTACGATGGCACGTGCCATGCTTATCGCTTCCGCCTGAATGTCAGCCAACTCCAGCGCATCAGCGACTGCAAGCCTAGCTCTGGCAGCGTTCTTATCGCCGGCTTCTATCTCTTTCACGACCACCGCTGAAATAAAGAGATCGAAGCGCTTTGTTGCCGTCTTCCACCATTCCTTGGTAATCGCCTGATTTGACCTAACAATGAGATTGCGACCCTGCCTCGCGGTCAAGTAGCTAATGACGCTGCTTTCGACGTATACCTTTGGCTTCATTTGGTCCCTCAAACCTCTTGCAACGTCGGAATTTTAGCAGATTCACCTATATTTGACCACGAAGTCCCGGCAAGCAGCCGAAATTTCGGTCAGGTTGATGGAAGACACGTAGAGCCAAAAGATTGAGTTATTGCCCGTATATGTGCTTTCAACCCAGTATAGCAGTGGCACCTGAATGCCGGTACCTCGATCTGACTGCTGGTACCTCGTCGCCTGCATGCGTCAAAGACTGCACGGATCGTCGCCAATATTCGGTGGTCCGGAGCCTACCTGATTCTATCCAAGATTTAAGGCAGCCCAAAGCTGCCTGACCTGGTAAGCGGCCCCGCTTCAAGGTTTGCACATCGGCGCATTGGGGAATTGACCGCAGAGGAAGGCCTTGAGCTGTGCGGCCTCGGCCTCGGCTTTGTCGGCTCGGGCCTTAAGCTGCGCGACTGCGGTCTGGCTGCCGGCCCCAACATGGACGAGCATCAACACTTGGTGGCCGGATTCGTGGGCGGTCCCATCGCTCCATTCTTTGACAGCGATGGGTGTACCATCATAGGCGCTCAAGGCAACCCCAATGATGCCGGACTCTGCCGGACCTTTGGCGCGCATGGCTTTACCAGGCGTGGTAGAGGACACCAGGAAATCGCCGATGGCGATAGGACCGCCTTCTAGGGTGACGTTTGCCGGTACCCGTCCGGCGAGGGCGATCGGCCGCGAGGATGCGCTGTCAGACCCCAGCTCCAAGCCTGGGCTGGTGGAGATCACGCCGGCGGCGTTGGCTTGGTTTGCCTGTTGGGATTTGGCGAAGACGACGCCAGCACCAGTCGGCGCGGCCTCGGTCACGACGATGTCACCGGCGACTAGGCTGGGATCACTAACTGGCATGTTTTCGGCCAAGTCGGCGGCTTGCACCGTGGTCGTGGTGGCGTAGATCGTCCCGGCCGTACTGCCGGCGCAGGCTGCCCCGGAGGATTTCACACACAAGGAGCCGCCGATCAGAAGATTTAGATTCTGTGTGCCGGCCGACGTGCCGGTGCTATAGTTAGATACGATACCGATGCGGAGGCCCTTGTCGGTGCCGTTACCCGTGGCTGGACCGATCCCCCACGTGGCCGCATTAGCCCAGTTCCCTATGTATTGGGCGCTACCTTTACTGGTGGAATAATTGCCGACAAGTACATGGTCAACAACGCCCGCGCCCATATCACTATCGCCACCGACCTGTAGCACACTGGCGGGACTTGTAGTGCCTATGCCGACGTGCCCATTTCGTCAGACATTTGTTAAACTAGATTCTTCGGTGTAGCGCCTGCAAGAACAGCGAATTTGTCCATATATATATTCAATACTTAACCGTAAATGAGCACCCCCGTAGGTCAAGTTTTTCGATGCAGTGGAGACAAAAACAAATTCGTCCGGCGACTCGAATCTGATAGGACTGGTCATAAGGGTGATCCATGGAGTGTGCCACATCTATATTTAGTCGACATGCACTCACGCAGATGTTTTTGCGGAGCATCGCAGTCGAGGACATCAAGGCAGTACTGAGTCATGGGGACGCGATTGAATCCTATCCCGATGATACGCCCTATCCGAGCTGTCTTCTTCTGGGCAAAGTGCAAGCCAGAGTGCTTCATGTGGTCGTCGCACAGAACTCGGCTGATGGCGCTTGTGTGGTGATAGCCGCCTATGAACCCAACCCAACCCTCTGGTCCGCGGACTACAGGACGAGGAAAAAATGATGGACTGCGTGATCTGCAGGCATAGTGCGACGGAGGCCGGTTTTGTTACGGTCTCGCTGAACCGTGGAAGCACGGTGATTGTAGTCAGGGAAGTTCCAGCATTAGTCTGCGCCAACTGTGGGGAATACTATCTTTCCGAAGATGTCTCTCAGACGTTACTGGCGAAGGCGAGCGCAGCGGTGGCTTCCGGGGCCGAAGTTGAAATCCTTCGATATGCTGCTTGATTGAAGCGGCTTTCATTCAAGGCTGACACAGCTGCGCCTGGGAAAACTGATTACAAAGAAACGCCTTGACCTGCGCTGCCTCAGCATCCGCATGATCAGCTCGGGCTTGTAGGCCCGCGGCTACGGCTTCCGCCCTAGCTAAGACACCGCGAGCGCAGCGAGTTTAGTTCAGTTTATTGAGCTTGCCTTGCAGTCAGCACTGGAACGGGATGGATTGCACTTCCAGGTGAAGTTAATTTCTGCGGCCTGAGATATGTGGCAAGACATAACGAGGTGTCACAAATCCAGCTCGTCGCCGTCTGCCGTTTGCTCAAGCGAACCCGGGAGGAGACCCCATTTTGGTCACCAAAACGCGTGCCAGGGGTCCTTTTCAGGCCCAAAAGGAGGGGGCGAGGCATCAAAACGGTCACCAAAAAATGCCCTCGCGACCTTCCAAACGGTCGAGGGGTGGTTTTTCTGGTGACCAAATTGGCATGTCCCCCCCTCAAAACCGACGCAAAAAGGGGTCAAAATCGGCGTTTTGTGCAATGTTGGTGACCAAATTCGCACCTCCCTACTTAACTATGCGATTACTCGGCCAAATTAGAGGCACAAATCGGCAAATCGGAAAATTTGGAGCAGAAGGCAGCTTTGAGCTGCGTGATGGCTGCGTCCTTGGCGCGGATGTCAGCCTCTGCCTTGTCAGCACGGGCCTTCAGGATGGCAGAATCGGTCTTTAAACGCTCGTTCTCGGCCGCGAGCTGCTGGACGGCGTTCACGGTGGCCCAATGAATAGGATCCACGTTTAGCTCCAGGTAGCCGTCGGGCCTATGGATGACGGCGTCGGGGATCACGTCCTGGACTTCCTGGGCGATGAAGCCAGTGTGTTCCTGGTCGGTGGGCAGCTTGAGAGCGTTCCCGTCTTTGTATTTAAACCGGACCGTGTGGAGCTTTTTGATCTCGTTTAGGCCGTACTCGTAGTCGCCTTCGATAGTTTTCATGCGGATGTCAGAAATGGTTACCCATGAGCCACCGCTGGTATTGGCTGCGGTACCGACAACTTCCAGGGTGTGGGTTGGCGCCGTTGTCCCAATCCCGACAT
>Ga0315292_10000191_pt1 | contig 25664 bp, 24 predicted proteins | sample YL17G13_0_MG_FD_204029 | JGI IMG/M metagenome (GOLD analysis project Ga0315292, IMG submission 204029) | Sediment microbial communities from Yellowstone Lake, YNP, Wyoming, USA - YL17G13_0 | ecosystem: Environmental > Aquatic > Freshwater > Lake > Sediment | place: USA: Wyoming | collected... | reverse complement strand
GTGATCCTGAAGATGTACGGATACGAGATCGCAGGCTTCGCTCTGGACGGCAAGGAAGCCGTCCGGATGTTCGAGGCGATGAATCCTCGACCGGACATCATAATCATGGACCAGCGCCTTCCTCTGATGAGTGGGGTCGAGGCGACCAAGGAGATAATGAGGATGGACCCAGGTGCCAAGGTGCTCTTCGTGAGCGCCGACGTCAGTTCTCGTGAGAGTGCTCTCTCGAGCGGGGCGACGGACTTCGTAGTGAAGCCTTTTCAGATAAAGAACTTCATGACACGCTTGGACGCCCTGTCCGGAAAGTCCGCTCCGAGATGAGAGAGCATGAGGAGGACCATGTCATCGTGGTTCGTTTATTCACGATTCTCACAGAGCTGAGGAGGCGAAGGAAGACGTCGGGAACCCAAACGGTCGCTATGTCTTCCATGGGAGCTTTTCCGAGGCGAGGCGAAAACCCATTTACGAGCAAGACCGAGCCAGTAACAGAAGAAAGTGCCAGGTGAAGGACATAAGCCCCTCCGCATCTCGAGCATTTTCTGATTTCCACCATTATCTCTGCCACGCCCCTGGTTCTGGGACCAATCGCAGACCCAAGAACGACGGCAGTCCCGAGAAAATTGCCCTCTGAACGACTCAGGAGAGATTTCTGCTACAGGATGGACAGGTCTTCGCACCTTCTGGCAAGCTCGCCCCACACCAAGTGCAATGCCAGCCAGGGCCAGTCTTCGTGTCATTCCCCTCTGCCTCCGTGATTGCTGGACCCTGACTATCTTGATTCACCTTGGCAATTAGAGGTTTCTGGACTAATCCAACGAGTGTGTACAACAGGCCGAAACATGCCAGGATCATGCCCACTGAGAACAGCACAACACCTCGCCAAGGAAGAAGGACGAGTATGATTCCGAATTGCATCACGATAACGCCCATTGTGACGAGGTCTTTCCTAATGGCTTTCCCCTCGTTCTGGCGAAACTATCTGTACGCTAATATAGTCTCTTCTCCACCGGAGCCAGAAAGAGTAGAGAACGAGAGAATCATCTCTCTCATGTGGCGTAAGTGCCAGGTGAAGGACATAAGCCCCTTTCTGTTCTCCCGTTTCCGGGATGATGGCATTCGACTAATGCACTCTACCCGCCGACGATGAGAATCGATTCGGCCGTTTGAGCTTGCTCCTGTGGGGAGTCGCCGTTTCATCAAATCCTCGGGAGATTTCACCCTCAGGGGGATCATGACGTTATCCCGAGGCTGTGTCGTTTCTGGGCCCTTGCCAGGACTCTCGCCCTGCTGCTCTGGCAGCCCACATTCTCTTGGAGAGGGGACTTTCCTCAGCCGGCCCGAGATGAACCCGGACCTACCGTCAGCCATCCGCCTTCTCCTGGCAACCGTGTCGATTGCAGTCCCATGTACAAAAGTCTTTCTGAGGTTCCCGGGGAGCTTATATGACGTGCTGGGGCGCGAAAGCCGTGCTCACGAGGGCCTTCCCGTCAGCCATGTTGTACACCACTGACCGTCCGCGGTTCCCCTGCGTGTCCTCGGATACCACCCGTATGCCCAGCTCTCTGAGCACCCTCTTGACCTCGTGGCAGTTCTCCGCGCCGATATCAGTAATCTGGAGGTTCAGGTTCGGGAACATCTGTGCCCCGCCTACGAGCTTCGCCCTCAGCCTCTCTTTCTTCGCCCCCCTCGCGAGGAGCTGTCCCACTAGCTTCCTGATCCCCGTGTCCGCGTACTTCTCCTCGACCTCGTGGTTCTGAGGTGCCTTGGGGAGGAGCACGTGCACGACCCCCCCGAGCTTCAGCTCGGGGTCGTAGAGGAACACGGCCACGCACGAGCCCAGGCCTAGACAGCATAGCTGCTCGGGCGCCTTGGCGATGGCGAGCTGCGCTATGCCTACCAGCGTGGGATCGTTCATTTCGAGCCGTCACCCATCTTCTCGAGTATCACCCTGAGCATCTGCTCTTCCGGCAGCATCAGGAAGTATCCGTCGAACTCGCTGTCCCAGCCCTTGAAGCGCGTGTGGACCGCGATGACCGTGTCGACCTTCGCGCCGAGATTGGCAAGGGGGAGGTCGAGCACCGCCCCGAGGAGGTCTATCGCCGCATCCGGGGGCGCGGGTATGAGGTCGGTGTCGATCATCCTGGACACGGCCACGAGGTACCAACAGAGGCAGATGTTGCCCGCCTCCCTGAGCGCCGACCCTTGGATCAGGTTCAGGTTCGCGAGGTCCACATCCTCCTTGGTCATATGCTTGAGCATCATCTCGGTGGAGTTCTTGGGGAACACGACCAGTATGCCGCTCTTGAGGTCCCCGCAGAGCTGCGTGTACACGCCCGCGACTATCTGTTCCTCTCCCCCGAGCCATCTGGCCACCTTCGAGAGCGGGAGGATGTTGCATGACGTGACCTCGTTCACGAGCTCTATGTCGAGTATTGCTGCTAGGGCGGTCGCCGCGTTCCCGGCGCCCACGTTCGCGAACTCCCTTATCACTTCCAGTACCCTGCCGGCCTTGTCCTCGGTCATTCCGTTCATCCTCCGAGTATCGAATCCACATCTAGTATCAGCGCGATGCCGCCGCTGCCCAGGATCGTCCCGCCGGATATTCCCCTGACCCTCCTGAGCCTCTGGTCGAGGGATTTGACCACTATCTGCTGGTGGCCCATGAGCTCGTCTACCGCGAGCGCGGCCCTTCTCTCCCTGCTCTGGACAATGAGGACCTCGATGGCCCCCTCGTTCGGCCTGGGGGCGATCCCGAAGAAGTCCCTGAGCCTTATGAGCGGGATGACTTCCCCGCGGAGCTGCACGACCTCCCTGTTCCTGATCATCTTGATCTCGTCCCGTTCGTACTTGTGGGACTCCACGACCACGCTCATCGGGGCGGCGTACATCTGTCCCGCCACCTGGACGAGCATGGCGTCGATTATCGCGAGCGTGAACGGGAGCCAGAGCGAGAAGGTCGTGCCGGCACCCTTGGATGTGTTGATCATGATCGAGCCGCCGAGTTCCTCGACGCCCCTCTTGACTATGTCGAGCCCGACGCCCCTGCCCGAGATCTCCGTCACCTCGGACTTGGTCGAGAACCCGGGTCTGAACAGCAGGTCGAGCAGGTCCCTGCCGAGCGCGTTGTCCGCCAGTTCCTTGGTCAGTATGCCCCTGGACACGGCCACCCGGCGGACGTCCCTGAAGTCTATCCCGGCCCCGTCGTCTGAGATCTCTATCAGCACGTGGTCCTGCTGCTTCGAGGCGACTATCCGGATGATGCCCTTCTCGCGCTTGCTGGCCTTGGCGCGTTGTTCGGGCGTCTCGATGCCGTGGTCGATGCAGTTCCTGATGATGTGCATGAGCGGGTCGGTGATGCGGTCGACGACCGTGCGGTCGAGCTCGATGTTGCCGCCCTCGACGATGAGCTCCACCTCCTTCCCCTGTGCCTTCGAGATGTCCCTGACCATCCTCGGGAACCTGCTCATCATGAGTTCCAGGGGTATCATGCGGATGCCCAGTACCTTCGACTGTATCTCGGACGTGAGCTTGTCGATCAGGGAGGATATCTCCATCAGCTCGTGGTCGTCCCCCGCGGTGGCCTTCTGCAGGAGTCTGCTCCTGCTTATGACGAGCTCCCCGACGTCGTCCAGGAGGTCGTCGAGCTTGTCCATGCCGACCCTGACGGTCTGGACCGTCGGTGCGTCGACGGACATCTTCGCCTCCGTCGCCCTGCCGATCTTCCGCCAGGTCGACTTCGGCGTCCCGGTCGGACCCGAGATGACCTCGTCGACGTCCCCCATGGCCGCGACCTTCTGCAGGGTCTCCTCGAGCTTCTCGCCGGGCTCGATGATTATGGAGAGCTCCTCGAACACCCGCTCGTGCTCGATGTCCTCCTCGGTCGGGTCCGTCCTGATGATCCTGATGTTCTTCTCGAAGTCCTTCAGGATTACGAGGGCGCGCGCGGAGGGGAGCGCGCACTTCTTTGCAAACCTGACATTGATTGTGAGGGTGCCTTCGGCAGGGACGGTCGTTTCCGGCTCCGCCTCCGTCGTGACTATCTCCTGGGCCCCGGAAGTGATTGCCCTGAGCGCCTCGACTATCCCGGGTATCTCGGTCACCCGGCCGGTCTTCTCGAGCTCGGCCACCATGCTCTCGAGCGCGTCCAGACCTCTGAACACGCCCTCGGCGGCGTTCCCGCTCGGCCTCAGCTTCCGCTCTCGGATAGCAGCAAAGACATCTTCGAGCGCATGTGCCGTCTCGGTGACCGGCCCCAGGTTCATCATGCCGGCCATGCCCTTGATGGTGTGGCAAGCCCTGAACATCTGGTCTATCAGATCTCGGTTCTCGGGGTTGCCCTCGAGTTCGACCATCGAGTCGTTCAGGGTACGGAGGTACTCCCTCGACTCGGATACGAAGAGCTTGGAGTACTTCTTGAGGTCGAATTCCTTCGGCATCTACCTGACCTCCATGAACCTGATTATCTCGTTGGGTATGTCTTCCAAGGGTAGCACGAGGTCGGCCGCGCCAGCGTTGACCACGCCCCTGGCCATCCCGAAGATGACCGAGCTAGCTTCATCCTGGACGATAACCTTCCCTCCGGACGATTTAATCGTCCGTGAGCCGCGCACCCCGTCCGAGCCCATGCCCGTGAGGACGACCCCGAGCGTGTGGTCCCCGAAGCAGTTGGCGGCGCTCTCGAACAGCACATCCACCGAGGGCTTGACGTACTGGACGGGCTCGCTGTCGTCCAGGCGGATGATCGGAGCGGCAGGCGAGTGGCTCTCGAGGACCAGGTGCTTGCCCCCTGGGGCGAGGTACGCGATCCCTTTGGTGACTCTGTCGCCGTCCTTCGCGACGACGACCTTGGGACCCCTGGCGGCGTCGAGCCGCTTCGCGAACGAGTCCGCGAACTCGCTCGGCAGGTGCTGTACTATGAACATGGGGACCTGAAGGTTGCCCGGGAGCGCCGCGAATATCGTCTCGAGGGCCCTAGGGCCGCCCGTGGAGGCTCCTATGACGACCGCCTTCCAGTCGGAGTTCCTTGGCATACAGGCAGGAGGCGCCGTCAGCTTGTGGGGGAGGGGCGCGCGTGCCTTCCTGAGGGGCTCGAGCCTCGCGAGAGCCGCGTTCCTGACGATCTCGATGATCCTTGACTTGAACCTGACGATGTCGATGGATACTGGACCGCTCGGCTTCGATATGAAATCCACCGCGCCCATCGAGAGTGCCCGGAGCGGCAGCTGGTCGTCCAGCTTGTCCATCGCGCTGAGCATGACGACCCTCGTGGGGTTGTCCTTCATTATCCTCTGCAGGGTCGCGAGCCCGTCCATCTTGGGCATCTGTATGTCGAGGAGAACCACGTCCGGGGCCAGTGCCTTCACCTTCTCGACCGCCTCGAGGCCGTTCTTCGCGGTGTCGAGGACGGTCAGGGCTCCGTCTGACTCGAGGATATCCTTGAGGACGACCCTCATGTATGCGCTGTCGTCCACGACCAGAACCCGGACGGTATCGGCCATCAATCACCTCTAGGTCCTTATGTGCAGGACGGCGTTCACGGACTCGAGGACATCGTCCGCTGTAAACGGCTTCATGATGAAATCCAAAGCTCCCGCCTCGAGCGCGCGCATGACGGTCTTCTGGTGCCCGAGGGCGGAGATCATTATGATCTTCACATTCTCGTCGGCGTCCTTGAGCCTCTTGACGGTCTCGATGCCGTCCGTCTCTGGCATGACGATGTCCATCGTGATGATGTCGGCGCCTTCGCCCTTGAAGATGCGGAGCGCCTCGTCTGCGTTCCTTGCTTCGAGGACCTTGTGCCCTCCGCCCTCGAGTATGTTCCTCAGCACTCTACGCATGAACTCAGAGTCGTCCACCACGAGTATCCTAGGCATCTTTCTTCCCTCCAGGCTTCTCAGCGCCTTCGACTGATAATTCAAGGACCTTGAGCGGGTCGACAAGCGTCACGAGTCTGTCGCCGAACTTGGCTATCCCGAGTACGTACTCGGCCTCCATCCCCTCGCTGACATACGAGGGCGGGGGCTCGATGAGGTCGCTGCCTATCCTAGCCACCTCGGTCACCTCGTCGACAAGGAACCCGACGGGGGCGTCGGAGGCGTCGACCACGACAATCTTGGAGAGGTCGTCAGGGGCTCTTGCGTCGAGACCCAGGCGCTTCCTCAGGTCGATGACGGTCACGAGCTTCCCGCGGAGGTTCATCACTCCCTCGACGTACGCGGGGCTCCTGTGCACCTTTGCGATCTCCTGCAGCTCGTGTATCTCCTTGACGACGGAGATGTCGAACGCGTACTCCTCCTTCCCGAGCCTGAACACGACATACTGCACCGGGAGGTCCTTGTCGGTCAAGGCGATCCCCTCATCCTTCCGGCTTCGGTTGCGGCTTGGGCTCCGCAGGTGCTTGCTCGGCCTCGTTCACCGCGAAGTGCTTCGTGATCTCCATGAGCTTGCTCGCGAGGTTCGCGAGGTCCTGAGCCGATGCCGTGAGCTCCTCCATGCCGGCCGCCAGCTCCTCGGACGACGCGGAGACCTCCTCCGCGGACGCTGAGGTCTGGTTCGCGATGGCCGCGACCTCGTCCAGGTTCTTCGCGAGGTTCTCCGTCAGGGCCTTCTGCTCCTCGGTGGAGGCGCTTATCTCCTCGACCATCGCCGCTGTCTCCTGGACCGTCGCAGCGATGTCCTCGAGGGATCTGAGCGATTCCGAAACGGTCCTGGAGCTCTCGCCGACCGAAGTCCTCGTCTTCTCGGTCTTCTGTGAGCTCTCGACGATGTCGTGCTCGACCGATTCTATGAGCTGCTGGATCTGGCTCGCAGCCTTCCTCGAGCCTTCCGCCAGTTTCCTGACCTCGTCCGCGACGACCGCAAACCCTCTGCCGTGCTCCCCGGCCCTCGCGGCTTCGATGGCCGCGTTCAGGGAGAGCAGGTTGGTCTGCTGCGCGATGTTCGTGATGATCATGACTATCTGGGATATCTCCTTCGACTTCTTCGCGAGCTGGCTCATCGATTCGGAGGACTGCTCGACGCTCCTCCCGAGTTCCTTCATCCGCTCGAGGGCGTCCTGGGCAGACCGGGAGCCTTTCTGCGCGACCTCGCTCGCGTTCTCCGAGGCCCTCGCCGCGTTCTGCGAGCTCTGGACGACATCGTATATGGCCTTCGTCTGCTCCCCGAGCATCTTGACCATCTCGTCGACCTTGGTCGCCTGGCTCTGGGCGCCCTTCGAGGTGTGCGACATCGAGGAAGAGACCTGCTGGGTGCCGTCCGTCATGTGCTTCGTCGTCTGGGCGAGCGTGATCGAGGCCTGCTGGAGGGATTCTGAGGCCCTCTGAATTTCCTTCGTCAGGTTGATCAGGTTCGTCCTCATCTGCTGGAATCCGGCGACGAGCTTGGCCATGTCTCCCTTCGCGTTGATGTCGATCGGTACGGTGAGATTGCCAGCGCCTATCGTCTCGGCGTACTGAGTCAGTTTGATGATCGGCGTAGAAGTGTTGTCGATCAGCGCGTTCATCGATTTGACCAGGTCCCCGACCTCGTCGTCCGATGCTTTCAAATCGAGCCGGGTCGAAAGGTCGCCCTCCGAGATCCTCTTCGCAGCCTTCGAGACCGTTACCACGGGGCCTATTATGACCGATGACAGGTAGAATGTGACAAGGGCGACCGCCAGCGCCACAGCCGCTCCTCCGATTATCGTCCATCTGATGCTGTCCTGGACGGTGTTGTACGCGATGTTGTCCATCAGGGCTGCCGCTTCGACACCGATCGATATGAGGGTGTCTATCTCGCTGTTGATCGTCTCCATGTAGGCCGAGGCGTTGTCCACCGCGTTCAGCGCTGATTCGGTATCTCCTACGCTCAGGAAGGATATCGTCGAAGTGGTCTCAGCCCTGTACAGGTTCCAGTAGTCCCTGATGTTGGTAATCGCATCTTCCTGGTCCTGGATGAGATCCTCCCTGCCCTGGCTGGTGATGATGTCAGGCATGTTGGGGAGTTCGCTGTAGGCCCAGTACTGGTTCAGGTCGTCCACGAACTGCTCGAAGCTCTGTTGGTAGGTGGACATCCGGTCGTAGATGTCGGTTGCGCCGTCCTGGTACTCCATGACATAGCGGACGAACGCCGTGTCCGCCGCGGAGAGATAGCTCGTGCCCTCGGCGATCTTCGACTGCACGACCAGGTTCTCATCGTAGAGTATGTCGAGGTCGGACTTGATCTGGTTCATGTCGTTGAGGGCATTCATGCTGATTCCAACGATCGGTGCGAGCGAGAGTACCAAGATCAGAGCCACCAACTTGCGCGAAAGCGTGAATCTCACAGAACCACCCTGCGGCCGAGCCTGTACGGGCCTGCTGCGCCGTATCCCATACATGAACATACGAGCTCAGCCATGTAGCTCAAAATCGTCCTGGTCCGTATAAAAGGCTGTCGTATCGTAACTCAAAACTGATAATGGACCTGCCAGTAAGGCCTGATTCGTGCCCCGCTGAGAAGAGATATCTAGCTCGAGACCAATAGGCCAGCAATGGAGTCGCCCGAGGAACAGGCTTTCGAGGCCGTGAGGGAGCTTCTGGTCGAAGCCAGGGGAATTGACCTGTCCGGCTATTCCCGCTCGTTCGTCATGCGCGCCATCAGGAAGCGCATGGGGCGGTCTAGCACGAAGGACTACACGGCCTACACATCCCTCCTCCACAGGAGCGAGGACGAGACGAACGAACTGGTCGCCGCACTCTCGATCAACGTCACCGAATTCTTCAGGGACAAGGGCGCGTTCGAGGCGTTCTCCGCGAAGGTCATCAGACATCTCCTGGCGACCAAAATGGCTTCCCCCGGGAGCATCCTGAGGATATGGAGTGCGGGCTGTGCCTCCGGGCAGGAACCCTATACCCTAGCCATCTGTGTGGAGGAGGAGATCAAGCGCATCGGCGAGTGCGAAGTGCTGGCGACGATCCTCGGGACAGATCTGTCCACTGACGCCCTATCGAAGGCTAGGGCGGGACGGTACCCGGCCGAACAGCTCAAGAACATGCCTGAAAGGTTCAGGAAGGAGTACTTCACGGAAAACGAGGGCGTGTACCAGGTGTCGGAGGCCCTGAGGAGGCGGGTCAGGTTCGTGAGGGAGAGTCTACTGGGCCCTCCGGGATCAAGGTTCTTCGATGCGGTGATCTGCAGGAACGTGCTGATATACTTCTCCCGGTCGACGCACGACGTCGTGGTCATGAACCTCCACCAGGCGCTGCGACCGGAGGGCTTCCTCATGCTCGGCAGGACGGAAACCCTGATGGGGGCGCCCAGGAGCTACTTCGAGAACATCGACCCTGAGAACAGGATCTTCCGGAAGACCAAGTGAGTCCTCGGGGTCAGGCTTCTTCCTCGGCGACGATGCAGCTGCTGTCTGACAGCGAGAGCATGGTTTCCTCCTGGAGGCCGAGCAGCTCTTCCTCGGACATCCCGGCGAGATTGAGCGGGCTGGATGGCTCGAGGCCCTGCATGAAATCCTCGATGGATGAGTAGTTGCTCGCGAGCTCCGCGTGTATCACAGACTGCGCCCGGTCGATGTCCTCCATCGACATGTGCTTGGTGATCATCTCTGCGAGTGTGACCCCTTCTTTCTCCGCCTGGCTCGCAAGTTGCTCGATGCCGATCGACGCCACGCTCATCCCATCCCTGCGTATGACAATCGTCGGACGGAATATGTGCGTGCGGGATATATAATCCTTGCCTAGGGCCCCTCGTCACTTCACGAGGTCGAGCCAGTGCGCGTACTTCGGGTCTCTACCTTTCACGAGCTCGAGGTACTTCTTCTGTAGCTTCATCGTCACTGGGCCCGGCTTTCCGTCGCCTACCAGCCTTCTGTCCACCTCTCGTATCGGGGTGACCTCCGCTGCGGTCCCGGTGAAGAACAGCTCGTCCGCGATGAACAGCTCGCTCCTCGCGAAGTTCTGCTCCACGACCTCGTAGCCCATGTCGCGTGCGACCTGCATGATCGACTCCCTGGTGATGCCCGGCAGTATGCCTGCGTTCAGGGGAGGCGTGAGGAGCTTCCCGTCCTTGACCATGAATATGTTCTCGCCCGAGCCCTCGGCGACCATGTGCAGCTCGTTCAGCATGATCGTCTCGTCGAACCCGTTCATCTTCGCCTCCATGATCGCGAGCGCGCTGTTCAGGTAGTCCCCGCAGACCTTCGCCGTCGCGGGCACGGACCCGCTCGGGACTCTGTGCCAGGACGAGGTGTGCACCCTGATGCCGTTCTTCAGCCCCTCGTCGCCCAGGTACGCCCCCAGGGGGAAGGCCACGATGAACGTCTCGACAGGGTATCCCATCGGGTTCACGCCAATCCCCGATGTCCCGAAGAAGGCGATCGGGCGGATGTAGCAGGAGTCGAGCTTGCTGACCCTGACGGTCTCCTTCGCCGCGGCGCAAAGCTCGTCCACCGTGTAGGGCACCTTCAGCTGGATCGCCTTCGCGGAAGAGTGCAGCCTGACCATGTGCTCCTTCAGCCTGAATATCGCAGGCCCCTTGTCCGTCGGGTAGCACCTGATGCCCTCGAACGCTCCGGTGCCGTAGTGCAGCCCGTGCGAGAGCACATGCACGGTCGCGTCCTTCCACGGTATCATCTGTCCGTTCTTCCATATCTTCTCGGTCGGCTGGATCTGCATCTGGTCCATCTCCTTCTGTCTGACTACCTCTGCGATACCTGGTTCGCGAGCACGCCTATGCCATCGAGCTCCACCTCGACAATGTCGCCCTTCTTCATGGGCGATATGCCGGAAGGGGTGCCGGTCGCTATGATGTCCCCCGGCTCGAGCACCATGATCGTCGATATGTACTCCACCAGCTCGGGATCCCCGAACACCCGGTCGGCGAGCGGGGAGTCCTGCACGGTCCTGCCGTTGAGCCTCGTCGTCACCCTCGTGGGCGGCTCGGTCGATACGAACGGCCCGATGGGTGCGAAGGTGTCGAACCCCTTCGCCCTGGTCCAGTCCGGGTCGACCTTCTGCAGGTCGCGTGCGGTCACGTCGTTGAAACAGGTGTATCCGAATATGTGCTTTCTGCCGTCCTTGGCGTGGCTCGCCCGGGAGCCGATGATGATCGCGGACTCCCCCTCGTAGTCCACGCGTTGAGATGCGGGAGGCAGGACGATCTCCTCCCCCGGCCCGATGATGGCGGATGAGGGTTTGGAGAATATGATCGGCGCCTTGGGGGTCTCCCACTTCATCTCCTTGATATGGCTCCTGTAGTTCAGGCCTATGCATATCATCTTGGATGGCTTGTCAACGGGGGCGAGGACCCTGAGCGAGGGCAGGTCGTGCTTCGCGCCCCTCCTCTTCGCGCCGCTCGCGGCCAGGTCCATGAGGCACGATGCCTTGGTCTCGTGGACGACGTCACCGACCACCTCGCCGATGAAGACGTCCTTGCCCAAGGCGAACTTGCCGAAGCGATACCCCTTGCTCATACTAGCACTGGTCCGATTTCATGGAGCGGTCACCCTGTATCTATGCCTTTTGCACCTAACACTCAGGGGCAGAGGACGCTACTTGAACATCTTCCTGATGGACCTGCCGACGACCTCGATCTCGGACTTGGCCCCGTCCTGCCTCAGCTTGGTGAGGGCGGGCATCCCCGCGTCGTGCTCTGCGATCCATTCCTGGGCGAACCTGCCCGACTGTATGTCCTTCAGGATGAGCTTCATGTTATCCTTCACCCTGTCGTCGATGATCTTCGGGCCGCGCGTCCTCCCGCCGTACTCTGCGGTGTTGGACACGTTGTCCCACATGCCCTCGATCCCGCCCTTCTGGACGAGGTCGATTATGAGCTTCAGTTCGTGGAGCACCTCGAAGTAGGCTATCTCCGGCTGGTAGCCTTCGCGCACCAGCACCTCGAAGGACTTCTTTACCAGCTCGCTCGCGCCGCCGCACAGGTCGACCTGCTCCCCGAACAGGTCCGTCTCGGTCTCCTCCTTGAAGGTCGTCTCGATGACGCCCCTCTTGGTGGCCCCGAGCCCCTTGGCGATGGCGAGTGCGATCTTCTTCGCGTTCCCCGAGGGGTTCTGTTGGACCGCTATGAGCGCGGGCACGCCGTCGTCCGCGAGGAAGGTCTCCCTCACGAGCGCTCCCGGGCCCTTGGGCGCGACCATGATCACGTCGACGTCCTTGGGCGGGATGATCCTCTTGTAGACGATATTGAACCCGTGGGCGAAGTCGAGCACCATGCCGGGCCTCAGGTTGGGCCCGACCTCGGCGTCGTAGACAGTCTTCTGCACCTCGTCCGGGATGAGCATCATGACGATGTCCGCGCCCTTGACGGCATCAGGTATCGTCTGGATATCCATCTTGTCCGCCTTGGCCCGCTTCCAGTAGTCGTCCTTGAACTTCAGGCCTATGACCACGTTCGCTCCGCTGTCCTTCAGGTTCAGGGACTGCGCCCTGCCCTGGATGCCGTACCCTATCACCGCGATCTTCTTGCCCTTCAGCACGCTCAGGTTCGCGTCCTTGTTGTAGTATATCCTGGCCATTCTCCCACATTCTCCTTGTCAGATTGCGTTGAGCGTCTCTATGTATTTCGCCGGCTGGCTCTTCTTGATGATCCCCTCGACCTCTTCGACGGTTCCCGTAACCCTGCATACGCCGTCCTTGCCCAGCATGATCGCGTACGCCTCGTGCCTCTCGTGGTCTATGAGGTCCGCCTCGATGACCTCGTGGAGCGCCCTCAGGTGCTCGATGACTCCAAGGGCCTTTTCCCTGTCGCTTATCGAGAGGACGATCCTAGCCCTGTCGGGCATCTCGCACTTGCCGACGACGATAGTCTCGACGTTGATCCGCTTCCTGGTGAACTCACCCATCACGCGCTGCATGACACCCGGCTGGTCGTAGACCAGCAACATCATGGCTTCCATCTACGCCACTCCTCCTTTCCACTGGCACCTGCCCTTGATGCACTCCGAGACGTTCTTCCCCGGAGGCGTCATTGGCAGGGCGTCCTCCTCGGGGTCGACCACGAAATCCAGCAGTATCGGCAGGTCGGACTTCATGCCCCTTCTGATCGCTTCCGATATCTCCGAGTGTCTCTCGACCCTGATGGCCTCCGCGCCGTACGCCTCTGCGAGCTTCACGAAGTCCGGCGACCCGCCGAACTTGGTGGCCATGTACCGTTCCCCGTAGAACAGCTTCTGCCACTGCTTGACCATGCCGAGCCATCCGTTGTTGAGCAGGCAGACCATGACGGGGATGTCGCTCTCGATCGCGGTCGCGAACTCCTGTGAGACCATCTGGAGACTGCCGTCGCCGGCTATGTCCGCGACGACGCTCTCGGGCCTGGCTACCTTCGCCCCCAGGGCCGCAGGGAACCCGAACCCCATCGTCCCCAGGCCTCCTGAGGTGATGAACATGCGTTTGCCGTAGCACTTGAAGAAGTGGGACGCCCACATCTGGTTCTGCCCCACCTCGGTCGTCACTATGGCGTCCTCGGGGAGCAGCTTGGACATCTCGTGGATGACCTTCTGCGGTTTGATAGGGTTCGATTTCAGGTCGTAGTCGCATGTGCACTCTTTGTTGAGCTGGATGATCCGTTCCTTCCACGTGGCGGCCTTCTTCCGCTGCTGGAGGCCCGCGATGAGCGCGTTCACGACAGTCCACGCATCTCCGACAAGGCCGACCCTGCCCTTGACGTTCTTGCCTATCTCGGACGAGTCGATGTCCACATGCACGACCTTCGTCTTCCTGCCGAACTCGCTCAGCTTGCCCGTGACCCTGTCGCTGAACCTGGTGCCTATGGCGAGCAGGACATCGCAGTTGTTGAGGGCGTAGTTCGCCACCTGCCTACCGTGCATCCCGCAAACGCCTAGCACGAGCGGATGGTTCTCGGGGACGGACCCCTTTGCCATCAGCGTGGTCACAATGGGCGCCATGAGTATCTCTGAGAGCCTCGTGATCTCGGGCCCAGCCCTGGACCAGGTGACGCCTCCGCCGACCATGATGGTGGGGCGCTCGGCCTGCTCGAGGAGCTTGATCGCGTCGAGGAGGCCTGCGAGGTTGCGCTTCGGTTTCGGGACGCGCACCTCCTTCGCCATGTCCTCGTCCGAGATGTCCGCAGTGAAGATGTCGACCGGGATGTCGATGTGGACCGGCCCGAATCGGCCGGTGGTCGCAATCAGGAAGGCCTTTTTTATCGTCTCGGGGAGGGCCTTCGGGTCCGTAATCCTGAAGTTGTGCTTCGTGATGGGCATCATGAGGCTGAACGAGTCCGCCTCCTGGAACGCGTCGTTCCCCAGGACCCCCGTGGCCACCTGCCCGGTGATGGCTATGACGGGCGAGGAGTCCATGAACGCGGTCGCGACGCCGGTGACGAGGTTGGTCGCGCCGGGGCCGGAGGTGGCGATGCACACGCCGGGGCGCTTTGCCACCCTCGCGTACCCGTCCGCCATGTGTCCCGCGCACTGCTCGTGCCTCACGAGTATGTGCCTCATGTCGGATTGAAGGAGCTCGTCGTAGAATGGCAGCAGGACGCCGCCCGGGATGCCGAACATTACCTCTACGTTCTGCTGTTCGAGCAGCTCGACGGCGGCTTTCGCACCTTTCATGCTCTAACCAACTCCTCAATCAAGCCCGCAAGGACATCGGTTCCGCGTGTGTCCGTTACGGGCGCAAGTACCGCAGGTCGACAAGGACCTCTAGAGTCCCGAGAATACCTACGTCAACCGTGTGACCAGCGGACTCGCGCATCGGAGCTGGCAATGGCCCAACCGATATTAATAACTTGGCCGTCGGGGCCCATATTAGGCAGGCTGGGTACACAAATGCGCATCGAAAAAGTTACTTCTCCGGGAAGTGCCCCCTGCCAGTCGCGACCGCGACGAAGGTGTGGTTCCTGGAGTCCATCTGGAGGATGCCCCAGACCGCGCCCGCGGATGCGGGGAGGATGTCGAGCCCCTCCTCGGTCATGATGATCGCCGAGGTCTTGATCAGATCGATGTCGGGGACCTCCGCCCCTCCTCCGTTCGACTCGACCATCGCGTCGACGCCGTCCTGGGCGTCCGCGAGGAAATTGCCCGATAGCGGTTCGTTGACCTCGGTGATCTCTAGGTCGGGCACGTCGAGCGGCTCCTTCAGCCGGTTGATCACGCCGTGGACCGCCGAGTTGTTGTTGGAGCAGCCGAGCATGCGCGGCTTCATCCCCATCGACCTGAACCCGTGCCATATGCCGGCGATGACGGTGCCGTTGCCCACGGGCACTGAGACCCAATCCGGCTGCCGGCCCAGGGCCTGCGCGATCTCGCGCGCGATGAAAGAGTACGAATAGATGCCCAGGTCCCTGTTCGCCCCTCCGGGGTTCGCGTTGTACCAGTGCTTGGCCATGCAGTGCTCGGAGCACACGCGCATGGTCCCCTCGTAGTCCGCGGGTGTCAGGCTGATGGTCGCGCCCAAGGACTCGATCTCGGCCTTCCTCGGGGCAGCGAAGTCGGCAGGCACGTATATCATGCACTTCAGGTCGAGTTTCCCGCACACATACGCGAGGGCCGCGCCGTAGTTGCCGCAGGTTGTCGCGGCGATGGTATCGTACCCCTTCTTGCGGGCGTCCAGTGCCAAGAGCAGGGCCATCCGGTCCTTGTGGGTGCCTGAAGGGTTCTCGCCCTCCAGCTTGAGGTGGAGCCTCCTGATGCCCAGCCTCTTCTCGAGCTTCTGGGTCCTCCTGAGCGTTGTGTGGCCTATGCGCAGGGCCTTCATCTGCATCTCGAATTCTCTGATGAGCTCCAGGGGGATCAAGGTCTGTCCTCGTTGAAATGATTTGTAAGGCGGGCCCGTATTCCACCTGCCCGCCTGTTAAGGTTTGGTCGCAACAGGCATTCGCGGTTGCGCGGAGACGATCAGTCGAGGCCGTGCTCCTTGATGTCCTTGTCGGCCTTCTTCACGATGGACTCGAAGTCCTTCGCGACCTCCGGGGCTACCGGCTGGACGACATGCTCCTTCATGATCTTCTCGGCCTTCGCCCTGGCGCGGTCGATGACGGACTTCCTCCCGTCCGCCTCCCACGCCTCGCCCGTGCGCCTGTCCGTTATGTCGGTGATGAAGTGTTCCTTGTTCAGCCACTGCATCGTGTGCCTCTCGGACAGGAAGCTGCCGCCGGGGCCGACCTTCTTGATGACGTCTATCGCCATGTGGTCGTCGTCGACGGTGACGCCGTACGCTATCCTAGCCATGATCTTGGCCATCTCGTCGTCGATGACCATCTGCTCGTACGAGAGCATCGTGACGTCGTCGAGGAGCCCTAGCCCCGCGATCATGTCGCAGCCCGCATAGAACTGCGGCATACCGCTCGACATCTTCTCGTAGCACGCCTGGGGGCCAGGCATCTTCGCTGATGTGACGATGCCGCCGCACAGGATGGCGAAACCGTAGTGGTGTGCGAGCTCGCCAGCGCCCGCGGATATGAGAGCCCTCTCGGGTCCACCGCCGGCCCAGGTCATGGTCCTCATGTCGAACGCCGCCCCGCCCGTGCCGTACATGAACGGGGAGCCGGGGGCCGCCAGCTGGGCCATCGTCAGGCCCGCCAGCACCTCTGCGTTGTTCACTATGATCGAGCCCGCGAGGGTCACGGGGCCCGTGATGCCGGCCTGGGGCATGCCGTAGAACGATATCGGGACGCCCGCCTTGGCGAGCAGGAGCGCTCCCTCTGTAGAGCCCCCGTCGAGCTGCAGCGGGGAGAACGGACAGTGCATCGATGAGAAGATCGGCCTTCTCCTGAGGGCCTTCTCGTCCCCTGCGAGCGCGGACCCGAGCTCGAGCAGCCACTTCGCCTCTCTCTTGTGGCTCGTGGTCTCGACCTGCACGTGCTTCTCGATGCTCGAGAGCGCGACCTTCAGGTCCACCACGTGCCTGATGTAGTCGGGCACATCCTGGCAGCTCACGCACGGCCAGAAGATGTGCGCGGAGTCCAGGGCGTTCGCGACCTTTCCGACGGTCGCGAGGTCCTCGCTCGTGGACATCCTCCTCTTGCCTGTCTTGAAGTCGAGCACGCTGGTGCCGTTCCCGTCGGTCGTGCAGTATGTCCTGCGCCCGTCGAGGACGACATCGTACTTCGGTGTCCTTGCGCAGAGCGTGATGTTCTTCTTCGCCTTGCGGATCGCCTCTTCGACGAGGTTGCCCGGAATCTTCGCGCTGCTCGTCTTGTAGTCCACGGTAGAGCCCGCATCCTCGAGCAACTTCAGGCACTCCTTGCTGAATACCTTGATGCCAGCGTTCTCAAGCACGTCCAGCGTTCCCCAGTGTAGTGATTCCAGATCATTCTTCTGGAACATCCGGAACGCGACCTTCCCTCTTGGGAATCCAATCATTCCAATATCCCCTTCGTTCGCTGAGTTTAAGCTCTACCAACGTTTGTCGATGACAGAGCATCGACCTGTATCGTTCGCGAGTATTTATTTCTGGGGACTGGGACGGGATTTGATGCGACCGGCTTGTCGAGTAGCCGTTCGATTTCGTGCATCGCTTGTTCATCGGCGAGATGATGGCTGACGTTGCTCCCTCCGAAAGTCTTTAATCAGGGGACACATATCGACCGCCGCCCAGCATCGTCATGCGGGGGTAGCCAAGCCCGGTCAACGGCGCCAGATTGAGGGTCTGGTCTCGCAGGAGTCCCTGAGTTCGAATCTCAGCCCCCGCACCTCGATTTTTTCGATTCCCGCGGCTGAGCGTCGCTCCTGGAACCCGTCACCGATGAACATTCGCATGACACTGGTTGCTGGCGAATTGACATATATCCGGGGCCGCGATTCGGTCACAACCCAACCGACACCTGGTGGCAGATGCTAGCAATAACCCATCTCGCAGTGAGTCTCCTGCTCATTCAGGCCCTGACGCTCGACAGGAACGACTCTTTCATGGCCTTGCTCTTCGGCGTGTTCATCGACGCCGATCATCTCCTTGGGCTGAAGGAGTACGCGCAATCCAAAGGGGTCGCGAGCGTGCTCGATCTCGATTCGTTGGTGCAGGCGGACGGCCAATGGAAGTCCCTCTTGCACAATCCCATGGCGGCGGCGATGGTGGGCCCCATGTCCGTCGGTTCGAGGCTGGCGGTACCACTGCTCTTCTGGGGCGTGCACGTCTGCATGGACCAGATAGAGGACATCTTCCTGGGTGTATGTTCCGTCCCCGAGCTCGCTCTCCTCGGGCTGGTGTCTGCGGTGCTCGTCGCGCTCCATCTCAGAAGGGATTTCTGCATCTCGTGCGTTGCGCGGATCACCCGCTCCCTGCGAGCGGGAGCAGCATTCATCATGCGATGATGCTGGTCCGCAACCCTAGCCGCCGAGCTCCTCGACGACATGGTCCGTGAAAAGCTTGGACCCGTGCCGTCCCCCGATGTCCTGCGTCAGATGGCCTTGCGAGTAGACAGATGACACCGCCCCGGCGACCCTGCGGGCCTCTTCTGGCATGCCGATATGTTTGAGCAGCATCGACCCTGCCAGGATCGCGGCCGTGGGGTTCGCGACTCCCTTCCCTGCGATGTCCGGCGCAGATCCGTGGGCTGGCTCGAAGACCGAGTATCTGGGCCCTATGTTCCCCGAGGGCGCGAACCCCAGTCCTCCGGCGACCCCTGCCGCCACATCGGACAGTATGTCCCCGTACAGGTTGAGGGTCACGATCGTGTCGAACCCACCCGGCTCTGTCACGAGCTTCATCGCAGCCGAGTCCACCAGCTGCTCATCGGCAGCAAGGCCTTCGCCCTCGGACCCCATCAGCTCCCTGAAAGTGTCGACGAACAGCCCGTCCGATAACTTCAGGACGTTGGATTTGTGGACGCAGCACACCCTCTTCCTGCGGTTGTCCTTCGCGTGTTGGATGGCGAACCTGACGATCCTCTCGCACGCGGCCTTGGTCACCCTCCTGTGGGTGGTGACCCCGCCCTCCTCCTCGACCTCGTGCTGGGTGTACATCCCCTCGGTGTTCTCCCTCACGATCACCACATCGATGGGGGCGCACCGTGTGGATGAGACAAGGTTCCTGACCGGCCGAAGGTTCGCGTAGAGGTCCAGCTCCTTCCGGAGCCTGAGCACGGGCGATCTGTAGCCCTTGTCCTCGGAGGACGTCACAGCTCCCATGAGGGAGCTGTCGCACGACCTGACGCGTTCGAGCGTGTCCTCGGGCAGGGGGTCTCCGGCGGATCTCAAGGCGCTCTGGCCGATGTCTGCTCTTTCGAACCGCAAATCCGAGCCCAGTGTCTCCAGGACGCGCACAGCGCACCCGACGACCTCGGGCCCTATCCCGTCTCCGGGAAGAACACATATCCTCTTCATGGCAGGGTTACTCTTGGACCATCTTCGCGAAGTCCACGAAGTGCTTCTCCATCCTGGCTATCCGCTTCCGGCTGTCGTGGACGTCCTTCTCCATCCTGGCGGTCATCTTCCGCATCTCGTCCACGAGCTGCTCGGCCTCCTTCTCCAAGGACGCGATCTTGCTATCGTGCGATATCGCCTTGCTCGTGTACTCCTCTATCTTGTGCTCCAGGTCCGACTGCCTCTCCTTCTCCGCCGATTTCGAGAAGTAGTTCTCCACCTTGGAGTTGAGCATCGTGAGTATGTTCGAGACCTTCTCCAGCTGCTTCTCCAGCCGCTCTACCCTTTCGAGGGCGTCGTTGAACTTCTCCGGGAGGTCGGGTCCCTGGGATTCCTTCTCGACCTCGAACATCCTGCTCTCGACGGCCTCTATCCTGTTCTCGGTGGCCGCGACGTTCTTGATGCCCTCGGAGATCTCCTCGAGCAGCTGCCTGTCCGGGAACTCGATGTGGATGCTGTCCGCACCCGGGGTGTACGCCTTTAGCGACTGCAGAGTGGCGATCGCATCGACCGTCGGGAACCCTCCCTTGACCCTTCCATCGAGGTTCCTGAGGGTGGCTATGATCTCGCTCCCCATCTTCCCCAGCCAGGGGTTCGTCCTGACCATCTTCGTGATGTTCTCGATGATCGCCTCGAGCTCGGCCCCGGCCTTGCCGACGTCGGACTTGTCCATGAGCCTCAGGTCCTTGAGTGCGTCCCGCTTGCCCCTCTTGCTCCAGTCCCCGAGGGACGTCCCCTCGAACGGGTAGAAGCCAGCGAAGTGGTCGACGCCCTTGACGATGACGTCCTGGGCCTCGTCCCAGTCCTTGACCCCTCCCTCGAACTTCTGCTCCTTGGACGAGTTGAAGATCATGCATATGCACCCGTTGGGGAGCAGGTAGCATCGGACCGAGTAGGGAGCCTCCTGGGCGAACTTCGGGTATGACTGCGGTTTCTTCGCCTCGATGGTATCCATGTACGCCTTGAAGTACTCCCTCCCAAAGGCCGTGAGGTCCTGCGATACAGGTATCTCCGGCCCGGCCTCCTTCGAACTCATCAGGACAATCTCCTACCGATAGGGTAACTTTAGTGTACGATATTAATCTCTTCCTGGCCTGCCCGCGTCGATCACGGCCCCGGCCAGTATGGGGAGCGTGATAGTGGCGTCCCCTTCGACGGTGACGTACTGGGCGTTCTCCTTGACCTTCCCCCAGCTCACGGCTTCCCTGATCCTGGCGCCGGACAGGGACCCGTCATACTCCTGGGCCGTCGTGAGGTAGACCACGTAGTCGAGGCCGTCCCTGAACTGGTTCCACCAGATGACATGGTGCTTCGATATGCCGCCCCCGATCATCAGCGCGCCCGCCTTCTTCGCGCTGAACACGATGTCCGACAGCTCCTGCTCGTCCTTGAGGACGTCCACGTTGAAGTCGGGGTGCTGCTGCTTGAACAGCCAGAGCTGCGACCCGAAGGCGCCGTCCGTTATGCCAGGAACATAGACGGGTATGTCGTTTTTGGCCGCCCAGTACAGGATCGACCTCTTATCGTCGATCCGGGAGCCGAACTCGTATGCGAGCTGCCTGCTCGACATGGTCTTCTTGCCTTCCTTATAGAGCTCCTCCAGCATCGGCTGCATCTTCTGCTCGAGGACGATGCCGTAGCTGTCGTTCGGGATGAGTATGTTGCCGAGCCTGTTGATGCCCTTCCTGTGCAGGTCGGCATCGTCCATGAGGAAGTCCCCGTGGTAGTACTTCCTCCAGACCCTGGCGAGGTCGTGGTCCAGCATCCCGCAGGTGGTCACGATGACATCGACCATGCGGTCCTGGACCATCCTGCGGATGACCCCTCTCGTGCCCGTCGATATGATGCACGCGGGGAACGAGAGGAAGATGGTGCAGTGCGGCTCGCGGAGCATCTTCCGGTAGATCTCGCATGCCGTTCCGAGCTTCTTCGCGGTGAACCCGCCCGATGCGAGCATCTGGGAAGCTAGCTCCTTCACTGTCATCTGGCCGCTGATCTCTATGTCAGAAATCGGTTTCAGCTTCGAGCGCATCGCACCACCGCCTGTGTGAATATCACACCAGACAACCTGCCGAAAACATTTATAGCTTTGCTGGTGATGCTCAGAACGATTATATGCTGAAAATCAAAGAAGTGATGTCGAAGGACGTGATGACCCTCTCGCCTGACACCCTGGTCAGGGACGCTGCGGCCATGCTCGCGAAGCGGAACGTGTCCGGCGCTCCGGTGCTGGACGGCGGGAACGTCGTCGGCGTGTTCAGCGAGGCAGACGTCCTCAAGTCCATCAAGACCACGAAGAAGGATTTGAGGCTGGTCTTCCCGTCGATATCTTCCCTGGGCATCGCCTTCCAGGAAGAGGTCACGCAGAGGGAGATCCTCGAGGCCTACGAGGAGATCGGCAACATGCCGGTCAAGGCGGTTATGTCGAAAGAGGTCCTCATGGTAGATGCCGAGATACCTCTCAACGAAGCCATCGTGAAGATGGTTCAGATGGCCGTCCACCGGCTCCCGGTCGTTCAGGGCAACAAGCTGGTGGGCATAGTCACCCGCGGCGACATAATCAGAGGGCTCGCGGCCGAGCAGGCGAACCACAAGCCGAAGTGAGGGCTCCCTCCTCACCACCTGAACAAACCCTTCTTCTTCTCCACTTCCTTCTTGGGCTCATCCGTCTGGGCCTTCAACGTCCTCGTCGGGGTCTTCTCCTCCGCTTCCGCTGATGCGGTCTCCGGGCCGCCGCTCTTGTGGACTGGTTTCTCTATCTCGGGCGCGGGTGCTGCGCTCGGGATGACGGGGGCGGGCTCGAAAGAGAACGAATGCCCGCACTCGATGCACTTCCTGCTGGAGTTCGGGTACGTGTACAGCGCCTCCTTGCCGCACTTCCCGCACTTGGCGTCCTCGACCTTGATGATCACCCCTCTTTCGATCCTTGCCTTGTCGAGGTCCTCTCTCATGGGCTCGGCGACCTCGCTCAGCCTCCTCGCATACTTCGCGGCCGCGACGATGTCCTTCCTGGCCAATGCGGCCCTCGTGTTGCTCACGAACAGCAGCCCTTCCTGGACGTCCATGCCGTAGTTGGAGGCCTCCATGAGGTCCGGCTCGAGGGTGACCACCGTCGAGCTGATCCTGCTCATCTGCCTTGCCTCCACCTCGCTGTTCCTCAGCTGTTCGATGTGCTCCTGGTCTGCGGCCCTCTCAATGGATGCGAGGAGCTCCGAGGCCCTCTTGAACGCGCTTCCTTCGAATGCCTTCCGAGCTTCGTGCAGGTCGTCCTCATGCGGTTTCGTGTCAGCACCGGCCTCTTTCGCCTCGGCGACCGCGGCCTTGACCATGTGGAAGCTACGGTCTATCTCGCCTGCGCGGACGTCCTTCGCTCTCTCGGCGTGCTCCCGCGCCTTGTCGAGGAGTTCGGAGTATTCCTCCAGGTTCGCGGCGCTCTTCGCTTGGGCGGCTATCTCCAGCAGTCTGCGCGGTTCCTCCGTCCTGACGCCGAACGATTCGTAGTCGTCGAGGAGCTTCCGGAGCTCCTTCTCCGCCCTGTCAGTGCTGTTCAAGAACGAATCGTAGGCCTTGGATGTCAGCGCCTCCAGCTCTTCGAGAGCCTCCTCTCGCCTCTTTGGGTGGCCGTCGATGAACGCGAGCTTCGCGGCTGCGAGCGCGGTCTTGAGGGCTGAATCGAGCGAGCCCTTCTCAGTGGCTATCTTCGACAGGAGGGTGTCCGAGGCCCTGATGGACAGCGCAGTGGAATAGATCTGATACGCGCTGAAGCACGCCAAGACCCTGTTCCTGCCCTCCCTGTTCAGCCTCAGGGCCTCGTAGAAATCGCCGAGGATCATCTTGTCCCATGCCCTCTGGTTCTCGGAGTCTATGTCGAAGAACGACGGCTTCATCATGAGCGCCTGGTCGATGTCCCGTTCGATGGTCTCCTCGTCCTCTGCAGGGATGTCCCCGATCTTCGCAGGCCTCTCGGCTATCTCCTTGAGCTCGGTGCCCATGCTCCTGACTTCGGCGACGGCCTCCTGCTCCCTCAGCGCCTCGGCGGGCATCTCATCCGCTTTCGGGAACGTTGCCGACACCTGCTCCTCGGTCACGCCCGTTTTCGTGAGGGCTTCGACGTAGTCCTTCTTCAGCCTGCACGTCGAGACATCGACGGAGTATTGTTCGGCCACTTTCTTGAGCTTGGGAACGGTGAGGTCTGTGAGATGCTTGTTCGGTCCATCGGTCATGGGTCAACCTCGTGCCTGCGGTCAGCCTATCCAAGTATCCAGTGATAATTGTTTCGCAGCGGCTGCATCCGTTTGATAGGTCGGCAAAACCTAAGTACCGGAGAGGTTATCGAACGGGTCTATGGGAATGACTGACGAGAAGATCTCGGTCGCCAAACTGTCGGTGTTCTCAAACAGTCTGCTCGTGGTGCTCAAGCTCGTTGTGGGGATCCTGATGGGGTCAGTAGGCGTCCTATCGGAAGCCTTGCACTCCGGGATCGACCTCGTCGCGGCTGTCATCGCTCGTTATTCCGTGAGGAAGTCCGCCGAGCCCGCAGATAAGGAGCACAGGTACGGTCACGGAAAGTACGAGAACCTCTCGGGCATGATAGAGGGCGCCCTGATATTCATCGCCGCCTTTGTGATCATATACGAGGCCGGGAAACGCCTGTTCGGAGACTTGGAGGTCGAGTTCGTCGCCGCGGGCATGGTCGTCATGGGGATATCCGCGGTCGTCAATATCATCGTCTCCAGGAAGCTCGATAAGGTCGCCAAGAAGACGGATTCCCTGGCCCTGGAGGCGGACGCGTACCATCTGAAGACCGATGTGTGGACCTCCGTGGGAGTGTTCATCGCCTTGGGCCTGATCCAGGTCACGGGGAAGCATCTCATTGACCCGATGATAGCCCTCATCGTGGCGGCTTTCATCATGAGAGCCGCGTTCGATATAACGAGGAGGTCGACCGAGGGGCTTCTCGACAAGAGTCTCCCGGACGCAGAGATAAAACTGATCGAAAGGGTGATGGTGGAGCACAGCACGGACTTCGTCAACTTCCACCGGCTGAGGGCGAGGAAGATGGGTTCGGAGAGACAGATAGACCTCCATGTGACCGTCCCCAAGGACCTGAGCGTGAAAGACGGGCACGATCTCGTCAGCCATCTCGAATCTGATATCAAGAAAGAGCTGCCGCGGAGCGTCATCGTGATACACATCGAGCCGTGCAAGGCCGAATGCGACAAGTGCAAGATGCGCGACGAGGAGCCGGTGTTCAGGAGAGAGGTCCCCTAGGCTTCCTCTTCTCAGATAATTCCCTGGTTCCTCAGCAGCGTTTCCACCTCGGCGAACGACCGTTCCCCGTCCTGGCTGTTGTCAACGATGTGCCACTCGTGCGATACGAGCTTTCTCGCGGTCCCCCTCACCTTGGCGAGTCGATCGAGGGTCTCGAACATCTCCCTCTTGTGGTCCCTCCTCTCTATGCGCCGGACAGCGACCTCCGGATCGATGTCGATGAACAGTGCGAGGTCAGGGAAAGGCAGGAGCTTCCGGAAGAACACGTATCCCGCGGGGGCCAGTCTCCGGGGGAGGTACGCCGTGCCCATCAGGTATCTTACGAATATGGTCGTCCCTTCGCGCTGGGCGTTGAACCTGCTCACTGATGCCAGCACGTCTGCCGTGAAGAAGACCGTGGCGAGGAACCTCGCGGCATGCCCTTCGCCCTCCAGGAACCTTTTCGACAGCCTGCCGAAGAGTCGTTTCGAGGGATGTGATGTTACGTACACGCGTTCTCCCCTCGACTCCAGAAGGGCCTTGACCCTCTGCGCGTGCGTGTCTTTGCCGCACCCGTCCAGCCCATCAACGACTATCAGTCGTCTGATGCTCATACCCCCAGCATGTGCAAGTACCCGCTTATGACGAGGGGTATCACGAGGTTGTCCACCTGACCTGGCGTAACCGCCTCGAGGCACGTCACGAGGCCGGCGACGGACAGCGCGAAGAGGATGAGCATATCGGGGGGCCCACCGAACTGATAGTCTATCACGCCGAAGTAGAACCAGTTGATCGCGAGGATCGACACGAAGGTCGCGACGAACACTGCAAAGCTTCCTTCGACCGTCCTATGCCTGAGGTGGCGCATCTTGCCGAACCTGCGCCCGACGATCTCGCCCATCCCGTCCCCGAAGGACATCGCCGCGATGGCGATGGACGCGGCGAACAGGTCCGAGAACAGGAGGTACGCGATTGCAGTCCAGGAGGTCGCGTACCATACGAGGCCGTAAGGATGCCCCTCAGCCGACCTAACGCCAAGCGGGCTGTTGCGGAGGAATGCGACGGGTGATAAGGGGCTCGCGAGCAACAGCAACACGACGAA
>Ga0315292_10000189_pt1 | contig 25852 bp, 27 predicted proteins | sample YL17G13_0_MG_FD_204029 | JGI IMG/M metagenome (GOLD analysis project Ga0315292, IMG submission 204029) | Sediment microbial communities from Yellowstone Lake, YNP, Wyoming, USA - YL17G13_0 | ecosystem: Environmental > Aquatic > Freshwater > Lake > Sediment | place: USA: Wyoming | collected... | reverse complement strand
TTACTATGACGTTTTACTATGACGTTTTACTATGACGTTTTACTATGACGTTTTACTATGACGTTTTACTATGACGTTTTACTATGACGTTTTACTATGTTTTTATCCAACCAATTGTAAAAATTAACATTTTCAGCATTGTATTCTGGTGGTCTATCGTGTATATTATCGTATACATTATCGTTTATATTATTGTTTATATTATTGTTTATATTATTATTGTTTATTGTAAACGACTTGTCAATTCGTCGTTTGAAATATGCTTATAACAAGACTTTAATGTATCAATTGTAGAACCTACAACTGTTATTATACTCTTTATGTATTCTGGATCACAATCAAAGAATTCACGGTTTGAATTACAACGAAGAAGTTCTTGTTGATGTTTTCCAGTTGTAGTTGTATTTTCCAGTTGTAGTTGTATTTTCAGTAATAAATGCTTATTCTCGATTATTTTACATCCAGACCATAAAACGTGGTCAACCCGCCAAACCCACCAAAACCCACCAAAACCCGCCATTTATGGAGGCAACCCGCCAACCCGCCATTATATCAAAACTTTTTGTATATTTTTATTTTTTTGAATTTTTGTTGTTTTTTACTTTTTCTCTAATTTTTTTTTCCCTGGGACTTTGCCATTAATGGCGGGTTTGGCGGGTTACCTCCATTAATGGCGGGTTTTTGGCGGGGTTTGGCGGGTTTGGCGGGTTGACCACGTTTTATGGTTTGGACTTGTTTTTCTTTACTTTTTAATTTTTTTTTTAAGAAATTCAACAAAAAAAATATATATAAAACACATAAAACACATAATGATATTTCACGACATATTTCCTTAATTTCCTTAGAAAAAAATAAGAAAAAGAACAATGAAATGAGACCATAATTAAGCTTTTTCAAAAAAGCACCAAAAAGCCAAAAGGATATTTTTAAATTATCTAAAAAATGGTTTCAAAAAACACACATTTGACCAATTCCAAATTTTTATGGTCTGTAAAAAAATCCTGTAAAAAAAACAAACAAAATTCCTTAATTTTCTTAATAATAATTAAGGAATCGGTGACTAATTTCAAACCATAAACACTAGTATTTTCAAAATGTTTAAAATCGCGAACAATATCTAAAAATTCCTTATTTATCCTTTGAAATAAGTACTTTATGAAGAGTGTAAAAATTCATCGTCTTGGACTTTTTATAAAAAAACATAAAAAAATTCCTTAATATTTTTAAGAAAAAATAAGGAATTTGTAAAAATATTCAAACCATAAACGTGCTTGATTAAAAAAACAGAAAAAAGTCACTTTCTACATTTTACAATAGTGAAAAATTCCTTATTTGTCCTTTAAAATACGTGTCGTTTTGAATTTTTTAAAATTCATCGTCTCGTCAATTTTTATATTTTTTATAAAAAACATTTAAAAAACGTAAAAAAAATTCCTTAATTTCTTAAGAATAATTAAGGAATTTGTAAAAACTTTTAAACCATAAACGTGATTGTTTTGAAAATACCAAAAATGACGTTTTTTAAATGTTTTTTAAAAAACGTAGAAAAAATTCCTTAATTTCTTAAGAATAATTAAGGAATTTGTAAAAACTTTTAAACCATAAACGTGATTGTTTTGAAAATACCAAAAATGACGTTTTTTAAATGTTTTTTAAAAAACGTATAAAGATAATTAAGGAATTTGTAAAAACTTTTAAACCATAAACGTGATTGTTTTGAAAATACCAAAAATGACGTTTTTTAAATGTTTTTTAAAAAACGTATAAAGATAATTAAGGAATTTGTAAAAACTTTTAAACCATAAACGTGATTGTTTGGTCGTATTGTTGTATTTCAAACCATAATTATAACTCACGTATTTCTAAACCGACCCATCCCTTGTATCTTTCTCCATTTAATGTTGAATCTTTATATTTATCATCAATTCCTTTAAATTTAGCCTTTATATATTTTTCCATTTCTGATTTTAATTTACTTGACATTCTGGATGGAAGTTTTGTTTTTCCAGTATACAATTCGCACACATCCTTTAATTTTAAAAGACCATCCTTTTTTTCTTCTATATTTTCATCCACCCAATTGTAAAACTCATTGTTTTCTTTACGATATTCATTGGTCTTGAGTTGTACTTCTACAGGTTCTTTGACATCTTTGTAATAATAATCTAACAATATTTTCATAAACGTTTGACGCCAAGTAACATCTTCACGCATTCTTGAAGGAAGTGTACGATCTATTTTGTATTCGCCGTTTTCTTTAGGATCATCCACAAAACGTGAAGGAAAATCTATAACACGAATACGACGCCATAATGCAGTATCCTCACCCTTAATTTCTGGTAATTCATTGCAAGCTAAAAATAATTTTGCTTCCATCACAAAACTCATAGCTTCTTGATACAACCCACGTGCAACAATTTCTTCACTACCAGTAAGTTCCTTGAGTAAACCAATATTTATCTTTTCTCCATCTTCTGGTTCACTTAAAAACGCAAAACGTTTATGCATCAATTTTATCTTTTCTGTATTTGCCTCATTTGCATTGTTACGTTTACGTGTCAAAAGTGTAACCTCTACCTTTTCACCAAAATCTCCCATCGCTAATTTCATTAAATTCAACAACTGACTTTTACCATTTGCACCAGTATCACCTATAAACATTAAAAAATATGTATTCGGTATATCACCATTTAAACATTCACTCATCTTTTTTAAAACATAGTCCCTAACACCACGATTTGGTATAACTTGTTCTAAAAACGTAATGACTTCTGGATTTTCTGTCGTAGAATGGTCAAAATTAACTGTTAAATTAACATAATCATCTTTTTTTGTTTTACGAAATTTATTTTCTAACAAATCAAAAACACCATTCGAAAATGGAACTAAATGTTTTTTACTATTTAAATTATAAACAAATGATTCGTCATTATTGTAAATCTTTGCACCCTTTATAATATCGTCTTGATAACCAGGTTTGTGAAACTTGTTTATTAAACTTTTTATATTCTTATTTAATGTCATTGTTGTCGCATCAGTATTTTTATTATCATAATACGTCTTGATTTTGTCAAACATATTTGATAAATCTATAATACACTTTTTCATTTCAATATTATCATTATCACATCTCCACACAGAACCTGTGAAATAATACCAATTGTTACGAGAATATACAAAATCTTTATTAATTGTAAACAATAATTTTGAAATCATAGTAATTTTATGACCATCTAAAACTTGATTTATAATAGTTGTAACTTCTTTATTCTTGAAAATAGCATTGTCAAGTTTTATATCACAACTAAAATCTATTTCTGAACCAGCATTGTTGTAAATATTTATAATATTATTTATAGTCCCATGATTAACAAGTTGATTATAATTCAACCAAAAACTATTCAAATGTTTATAACGATCATCTAATGGAATAATTTGATTTTTAGGAAACACTGCCTGACATACCTTGCATTTTAAACAATAACCATTATCGCTAATATGATGTTCTACATTACATTCCGGACATTTCCCCTTTAATATACCAACTAAACTTTTATCTCCAACACTACCTCTAAAAATCATCTCTTTTCTATCAAATTGTACTTCTTTTACATCTTTGTCAAAATTTTCATTAATGTAATTTTTACATTCCACAATAGCATGATCAATCAAATCCATTTCTTGCTGATTCACTTTTAAACATTTTTTTATAATTTCATTAACCTCTTTGGGATAATGACATAAACGTATTTCATTATATTTGTCCTCATTACATTCTGTATTATGACATTTCTGTTTCGCACTACTCGTATCTATTACTATATACTGATTATTACCTCTATGTTCTTTATCTAAAAAAGGACAATAACGCTCCATTAATGAAATAATAATACAATTATGCTCTTTGTCTATGAAAACATCTCGTATTTTATTTGGAAAATGATGAAATTCTTTTTGAATAAACCTTCTTATTATTATTTTATCGTTCTTATCTAATTCTTCAGGGACATTTACTACATTTTTATCTACAACTATATGATCTGTTACTTCTATAACATCATCCCTTCCGTCTCTTCCATTATCTGTTCCATTATCCCTTCCGTCTCTTCCATTATCTCTTCCGTCTCTTCCATTATCTCTTCCATTATCCCTTCCGTCTGTTCCATTATCCCTTCCGTCTCTTCCATTATCTCTTCCGTCTGTTCCATTATCCCTTCCGTCTCTTCCATTATCTCTTCCATTATCTCTTCCATTATCTCTTCCATTATCTCTTCCATTATCTCTTCCATTATCAATTTCATTATCTCTTCCATTATCAATTTCATTAAATAAAATATGATCTTCTGAAATTGCACACACAAATGATTCTATATCCATAAACGGATCACTTAAATCACTCCTTTTCATCGGTCTATCTTCACCTCTTTTTGAACTGTATATTGTTCTAAACAAACCTGCCCTATACACACTTGGATCTACTAAATATTTATTTTTATCACCACGAAATTTATCCAACCCAAAATTTTTGTACAAATTTTTTAAATAACCAACATCCTTAAATACAATTTCCTTTTCATCATTAAAGAATTTTAAAATTATATGAAATGATTTTTTTATTGTAGAATGCGATTCTAATATTATACGTTTCATTTTTGCTTCTGGAAATCGCGTTTTAACTATATCAAATGTCTTTGTTATACACGTTTCTATTATTCGATTGTAATCTTGATAATAATCTGAATTATCCGAATTACCTGAATTACCTGAATTATCTTCAATTGTAGCATTTTCATTATTTTCTTTGTTATCTGAAAAATTATCTAATGTATTGTTTTCATTGGTTTTTTTGTATATTTCAATATCGTAATAAAAACAAACTGGTTTATCTGCTGGTATAAATTCATAAAAATCTCGTTTATGACTACGTTTAATTAAATCTATAAATTTTTGATAATCATCTAGTAAAAAATATTTAGTTATATTTCTATTACAAACTATACCCGTTTCTAATGTATCTAAACATTTCAATGCATCATTTTTATTAGAATAATACTTTATCATTATTACTTACTTGATACTGTAAAATATATTATCTTTTTAAATAATTCTTATTACCGTATCTTTTATTTTTATCTTTTATTTTTATCTTTTTAAATAATTCTTATTACCGTATCTTTTATTTTTTATACATATAATATTGACAAATTACAAAAATATCCATTAGAATCGTAACAATACAATTGACGATCCATGGTATATTAGATTCTATATAAACTGGATCTATCGTTATAACTGCCAAATATACTCCATTACCACACATTGTAAATATATACATTAATAATGACAAGCCCTCTGTTGATTTCCTTTTATAATTCATCCACATTTGAGGTATTCTTCCAATTAAATAGAATGACATTGTAATCCATCCTAATATAGCACCACTTTCATCGTGAGTTTTGTCAATCAACATATTTAATACAATACATGTACACGTATTTATAGACAAAAATAAAAAAGTAGCAAAACATTTTATAAGATAATATCTATTTAAATTTGTACATTCACTTGTATATTTAGTTGTATCTAAATTATCTCGATTATCTCTATTTAAATTTGTATCTTGATTATCTCTATTTTGCTGTGTGTAGTATTTGTCAGTGTAATATAATACAAATATTATCATAATAGTACCAACAAGATAATGATACCATCCTATAATAATAATACTTGATGGCATATACAACACAATTGTTCCTATTAAACTTAAAATATCTGCCTGAGTCCATAATAATAACATCCAAAATGAAATGCCATCTGAAGACTTTGATTTATAGATTACGTAAAATTGCGGAACGTAAACTATACTATAAAATATTAAAGAAATAGTACTTAAAACATATGATAATTCTTCTAAATTCATATTACAACCTGAATTATTTATATAAAAATAATTATAATTCAAATTTTTATATTTGATGCTATTGTCAGTCTCTGTTGCAATGAATTGAGAACTGGGAAGAGAGATTGTTGAAAAACTAAAAGACTGCACTAATATCGTCTCTGAAAAGTATGCGCATTAATAATGTATGTAAATCGCGAAATTAATAGATACAGTAAAATAATTAAAATTAGTGATTTAATTTATTAACGTTATTCTTGATTTATTTAATTATTATTATTATTATAATATGTTAAGAGCCAAAAAATTTGCAGTCAAAAAAAAAACGCCAATAAATAAATTTCTAAAAGATATTAATACAGACGATTGTTATTCAGTATCTGAAAAAAATGACAGTATTCGATTTTATATACATTATTTTGATCTTTATTTTAAAGAGTCTTTACAATTTGAAATCATAAAGGAATACAACAAAAATGTTATACCTTATACTATAATAAAAGAATCTTGTACAGAAACTTGGTTTTTAGTTTGCGAACAATTAGTAATGTTTTATATTAATGAAAATGATATAGAAGAATTTTACTTGTCATTTTTATTTAATGAATTGTATAAATTTGTTATATATTATGATAATAATCAAAAATGCTATATTGCATTTTGTGTATCTCATACTAGTAATGAAATTGATACACCATTTGAGTTTTTTACAGGAAATAACTATTATCCAAAATATTTTGTTTTATCTCATTTTTTACCAATTAAAAGTGAATATGAATTTGAATTTGAATCTGAATCTGAATCTGAATTAAAATCTATACCACCTTGTGTTGGATTCGTAATACTTAATAAAAATATATGTACTTGGTTTGATGATAAATCAAATAATTGTAAACAATTTGATTTTTATCAGGATATTGGGTATGGGAAAACTAGAGATGATTTAGATTGTTTAGTTAAAACAATATTATTTTACGTAGATAATTCTAAACGTTTACCTGTAAATTATTTAAATTTTTAATAACAATTTTATTTATATTTATTTATATTTATATATATATATATATATATAATGGGAAATAGTACAAGTGAACTCAAAAGTTTAAAAGCTGATGTTAAAGCCTTGAAAACAAAAACAAGCGATTACGCCACTCTAAAAACGCAAGTTGCAGATGCGTCGTCTAATGTAGCTAAATCAGTAGATTACGAAGCTTTAGCTAAAAAAATTACAGATGTGAGTGCGTATAATGACAAAGTAGCTGCGGCATTGGCAAAAAACCCAGGTGCATTAGGTGAAGGTCTGGCTGCAAAATTGGGTAAAGATGATAACGTAACAACTCGTATCGTAACAGGTTTACAAGACAATACGGCATTTGCAAAAACTCTTTCTGATAAACTAACAGATGAAACAGGGGCATTCCGTGATCGTTTACGAGGAGATAAAGGTGCTCCTGGTGAATTGGCATCAAGTAAAGAAGCTGTTAAAAAAGGTTTATATGATACAAAATACACGATGTGGTGCGCAGATGGTGATATTTGTCAAGTACCTGCTAGTAATAAAGGTATTAAAATAGGAGATACAGTTTTGTCACAAGCTGATGATTGGGTTCGATTATTATCTAATCCAGATGATAAAAATAGTTATAATCGTGGTGTAGCTGCAAAAAAATTATGGGCAAAGGACAATTTGTGGGTTAGAGATCGTGATATTTTGGCTGAATTAGATAAATTAAAGGTAGACTTTTATTGGGCATTAGAAAATCTTATGGTTAGAAGGGATAAACATTATGCTATTAATGGTCACAAAGGATTTTTACAAGCTGCTAATGGATGTCACAATCACGACGGATGTAAAGGAAATGGTATACCACAATTTGGTGGTGGTAAGGGTGATTTGGAGAAATTTAATTTTGATCAATATTAACAGGTGTATCTGTGATAGTAAAAGTATATTATCAAATTTAAACTTTTCTTAAGTTTGTCCATTCTATAAAATCATCTAAATTATCTAAAATTAATATTATACATTTGTAAAAAAATGTATTACTATATATACATTTAAATAAAATATATATATTTATTTTCTAATTGTATCGTAATTTTTGCAAAAATAATCTACAGTTGTTTGTAAACCAGTTTCCAAGTTTGTAAATTGAAAATCTGGGAAATAATGATACAATTCCATATTACTAGCAGTTTTCTTATATTGACCATCCGAATACGTAGTATCATATACAATTTCTCCACGAAAACCAAATGTTTTGGTTATAGTCTCAATTAATGTTTTAATTGAAACTTCATCACTTTCAGCTGGACTAACTATACATGAAATTTCATTTTCAGAAGTATCCAAGTCAATAAATTTTAAAATAATTTTTGCAAAGTCATCGACATAAACAAATTGCCTCATAGAATTTCCGGTACCATAAACTGTTAAATTATCTCCATTCTTTTTTGCCAAATATGTTTTATGAATTAAACCAGGAATAACATGACTACTCGTTAAATTATAGTTATCATATTCTCCATATAAATTTGTTGGTGTAACATTTATAACTTTTAAACGACTAGTTTTAACCACTAAATGTGATGCCAAATGTAAAATGCGTTTTGAATACGCATATCCTATATTCGAATCGTGTGGTAAACCATTATGTAATTGATCACTTGTTAATGGATAAATTACACCTTTGTCTGGAAAAATACAAGTTGATAAACAATTAATTAATCTTTGTACACCAAATTGTTGACACGCATCTACTATGTTAATATTAATCCTTGAATTATCTACCAAATAACGATAATTACCATTCATATTATCATATACTCCACCAACACGACTAGCTAAATGTACTACTATTTCAGGGGTATGTAACCCGAATAATTTATATACTTGATCTGTATCTCGCAAATCACAATCTTTACTTGATAAAAAAATAAACGTATGTCCTCCTTTATCCCTTTTATTATTTACAACTTTTTGTAAGGAATGTCCAACTAATCCAAAACCACCTGTAACTAATACTCGCATTTAAAAATACATAATTTTGTATTTTTAAATAAAGAAATGAGATTTATTTATTAACTTTACAACGTAAATTTCTATTTCTATTTTGATTTTCTATTTTGATTTTCATTTTTGATTTCATTTTTGATTTTGTTTTCGTTTTCTTGATAATTTTTGTTTTTGTTTTTATAAACAAATTTTTATAAACAAATTTTTATAAACAAATTTTTATAAACAAATTTTTATAAACAAATTTTTATAAACAAATTTTTATAAACAAATTTTTATAAACAATTGAAAAAATACAAAAAAATACATCATTATTAAAATATGATTATTCATAATTATTCCAAATGTCGGATTCGATACCATTATCACGAAGAAAAATCCTTATTTCCAGAATTTGAAAATTATAAATTTGTATTGGATTTCAAATGTAGTGCACCAGATTATTCGGGTATAACACGTGGGATTCTTGATTCGGATACTGATATATTGTATTGGCAATATGATTTTAAAAAATTTAAAAATTATATAGAAAATTCCCATGATATATCTAATGATACCATTTTAACAACATTGTATAATTGTTTACATTCAAACAGTGTAATTGACGGAACTAATCGACGTGTCTATTAATTGTAAATCGTGTATTAATGATCTAGGTATCCGTTTATTTTTTACAAGATGTCTTAATAATTGATCTTTACTGTATCTATTGTACGTTAATAAAAATTCCTTTGATAATTTTTGATACGTCAATATATTTGTAAAATAAAAAGTAAAATCCGTTTCTGAAAATTTAGAAACAATATCATTTAATAATTTTTCAGATAAACATTGATATCTAATTAATGATCCTAATTCCAAGTTCTGGAAGTTAGTTTTTATAAATGTTTCTGACAATTCAGTAAACCTTGATATATTGCTCCAACATATAAAATCAAATTTGTGTATAAATGATCCTAAAATATTTTCGTTTATACTATGTTTTGTAAATTCTTGCCATATAATATTTTCACCATAATTTTGTATAATTTCATAACATACAATATTTTTATTCGATGATAACGGGTGCCATTGTACATTATCTATAAACGTCAGAACAAAGTCGTAATCGATAGGTTGTTTACTCCATATATAATACCAATCTTGATTAGACAAAGTAAAACTATTAGTTTCTATTATTTTATATAAAATATCACGAGGAATTGTTTGTGTAGACAAGATTGTTTTATAATTGATTTTGTGAAACAGTTGTCTTGTAAGATCATGTGAAAATGTTTGACACGTAGAAATAATTTCCAAGTCTTTATTGTTTGGTATCCAAACTACGGTACTTTCTGGTATAATTTTACCAGTACAACTTTGATTATGTAATATAATCGAATTCCAATCTATTAAATAGGTATACTTGTTAAATGTTTGTATAGTTGCCGGTATTAATGTATAGTTGAAATGGTCGTATTCAATTATATTATCAATTAAATACCAAAAGTTATTATTAATAATGATGTTAAAAAATTTATTAGTGCAAATTAATTTACTTAACGTGGTTATATCAATGTATTTTATAATTTCATACCATATTTCAAATGGTAATGTTTTTATTGTTGTTTCCATTATATATAGTTGTACTTTAAATTGTATTTTAAATTGTAACTTGAATTAATTTAGTAATTTTTAATTTCTTGTCAAATTGTAATATAAAATGGGTGTGAATGATCCTTGTTTAGCTAACCCTTCAATCCAATGTGATCAATGGGTTCAAGATTATTGTAACAAAAATCCTAACGATCAAGATTTTTGTGGTTGTTCTACAAATATGTTAAAAGATGCACCAGATCCTGCTTTAGGTAGAACTCCTGTTAAATGTTGGTCGGATAAATGTAATAAAAATGCAAATTCTTATAAATTTTTCTTTGTAAAAGATGAAAAATGTCCTGATGTTTGTGTAGATGAAAGTAGTATAACTGCTTTGGGTAGTAATATAACGGGGTCTTCGTTTAATCAATCAAGTTGTGGTGGTGAAGTTATTCAAACTCAAGATCCAAAAGTTGCTCAAAGTGTTGCAAAATTATATACATATGGTATTGGTACAATTATAGGATTTGTTGTTATATTATTATGTATATCTATGAGTATGTCGTTAATATTGTTTATTAAATAACAAATTACACAAATTTTTTTTAAAAATATAATATATAATACAAAGATAAATATGGATCTTAACATTGTTTATTTAATCGTTGCAGCAATTGCAATTTATTTCTTCTTTTTTAGGACACAATCAAAGGAAGGATTTGAAACAAATCAACGTATAGTATTAAAAACAGCAGATGGCAAATATGCCAAAATATGTGCAGATAAACATTTATGCGCAAGTAAAACTGAATCTGAACGAGTTCAATTTAGTATTATGAAATTCAGTGATGATTTGATTGCATTATCGAGTGGTGGTTATTATATAGCATCTTGTTTTGGTGAGACTTGTAAAGATGATATGATAAAGGTAAATAGTTTTAATCCTTATGCTCCAAATTCAAAATTAGCTTTAGAAAAGGACAATGAAAATTATTATATAAAGTTTTATGATGAAAAATATCTAAGTTTGGATAGCAATGATCATTTTATTAAAACAAGTGAACGTTCACTAGCTGCAAAGATACAATTTGTTTAAAAAATTCTGTTGTAAAAAAATTTGGTTGTCAGTTTACGTTTACTGGTTGTCAGTTTACTGGTACGTGTATTTATTAATTAAATTAATTTAGTTATAATTAATTTATTTGATATTTGTAGAGATGGCATTAGGATCAATATTTGGCTTAACAGGTTCAACAAGTCTATTATTAATAATTGTTATATTAGTCATTTCAGTAATTTTTCTTCATAAAAAATACAAGGAAATATTTAGTATTGATTATTTGTGGGATAATAATTATTGTACAGTAGTAGACGAAAGTGGTAAAACGATTGTAGACAAAGATACCGGATCTATATTTGGTAGAAACGGTATTTATAGTACAGAATATTGTGCATTTCATCCTTTGATGATTTCAGATTCAGAATTTAGAGAAAAAGCCCTTACATTATACGATACTAGTAAAATATTTACATCAATTAAAAATTTTTTTAATGGAACTTGGCGATTACCAGATCAAAATTTAATAAAAGCAGATCCTGTATTATCAACAATGATTTTGAATCCTTGGTATACAAGCGATGACGTATTTTATGCACCAAATACAATACAGTATACGTATGATTTGAAAACATTTGTTGTAGATGGTAAGGAGTTTTATAGTTTTGAGAATGATGGTCTTTATAGTAGTTTTTTTAAGCAAAATATTAATGCTAATAATACTACTCGAACCAAGTGCTCACCCGCAGATACTTTCACTTGTGAAGATTCACCTGGATTATGTAATTGTCAATATCAAGATGTTGAAGTATATTATTTATATATGGATAACCGTATACTTATCGAATTACCTATGCAGCTGTATCTAGGACAAATAGATGATTCTCAAACAAAAACAATTAGTATTAAAGTTGGGGGTAAAATACAACAAGCTAAAATAGAACCTTTTAAGGTAACAAATCTTGAAGATCTAGAAAAATTATTAGAACGACGTTTTTATCAATTCAAAGATACAATTGGAACAGCTTGTGATCAAGTTTCATCTAAAAATCAAAAAGCATATGATTCTAAATGTAAATTTTTTAAATCAGACGCATTAGCCGGTTTAGTTATAGCTTTAAAACGTATTATTATTATAAATATACCCGAATCTGTAAGAGATGCTTGGATAACAAAGGTAGATGATAAAATAGCTACGGATACGATATTAAGCTATTTAGAATTCTTTTTATGGTTAGCTGCAAAATCACATCGTGATAAAATAACATATGATTTTCAACCATTTAATAAAAACAAACGTTAAATGTAAATGTTCATTTGTTTTTAACGTTTGTATTTTGGTATTTAATTATTTATATTTATTTTATTTATAAATAATATTAATGGGAGCATCGCAAACAAAATCCACAGTTGATATTAAAGAATTAAATAGTACTGATATTAACATGTCTTCTGAAACTTTTAATAAAGTTGAAAATACATGTAAAGCAACGAGTAATCAAAGCAATGTGTTGAATATTGTTGGTTCCACTGTTACTAAATTAACAACTAATCAGAAAAATGCTGCTAAAAATACTTGTATTTTACAAACAGCTATAGCAACTACAAATGATACAGAAGCTCAAAATAAATTAATGACTGCTCTTAAACAAGGTTTAGAACAAAATGCTTCTGCTGGTATTGGATTAGCTAATGCAGAAAGTAATACGAGTATTACTAAAGAAAACAAATTTACATTAAATGATAGTAAAAAAACTGTCAATGAAGCTATTGTTGGATGTGTTATGCAAATTGACCAAGAGAATGTTATTAATATTGTTGGTTCTACCGTAACAGATTCTAAATTTGATCAAGCAAATGATGTTATGATGGAATGTTTAAGTAGTTATGGTGTAGCAACTGAAAATAAGGGAAAAGCTTCAAGTGATACTACTTCAACTACTACAAGTGAACAAAGTCAAACCGCAAAAGGTTACGACCCCATTGCATCCTTAAGTGGTCTTGTAGGTGCAGCTATGGTACCTTACATTATAAGTTGTTGTATTGTTTGTTGTATACTTGTATCTATTGGAGGAATATTTATGATGGGCGGAGGATCTGGATCTATTGGACCAGAAGGTGCAAGCTTCTCAATGCCTGGTATGCCTCCAGCATATGGTGGAGCATATGGTGGATCATATGGTGGATCATCTAGTTATTATAGTGGTGAGTGGTGATACTTAACTTAAAACAATTTAATTGTAACTTAAAACAATTTAATTGTAACTTAAAACAATTTAATTGTAACTTAAAACAATTTAATTGTAACTTAAAACAATTTAATTGTAACTTATCAAACTAGAAATATCAAAAAACAACAAATTATTATTATTAGATTCTGTTATTTTCATTTTCATATTATTAAAATTTATATAATCATATATGATGATTATGTATTTGTCATTTTTGTTTAATTTATTTATTTTATACAAATCACGCGAATTAATATAATAATCGTTGTAAAAATTAAAATACATAAAATCATATTGTAAATCAGAAACAGCTACTATTTTATAATTAATACTCGTATATTTTTTTATTATACTTTTAACATTTGATATATGTGTTTGCCAATTAACCAATAATGTGTTATAGAATGATTTATCATAAATTTTTACAATCATTTCTTCATATAATATATTAACAATAACTCTTGGTGGAACATTTTCAATACCGCGTTTTAATGTAAATAAATTCCATTCGTTTATTATTGTACAATTGGATAATTGCATACCTGAATAATAACATAATCTTTTCATAGAATTTGTGTTAAATATACTATTAACATTTTTATCCATAGTAAATAATTTCATAGATGAAAATACTCTACTATGTAAATTCATTGAAAAAACAAGTGTCTTTTCATTTGACAATTTTTCACAAGATTTTAAAACTGTTAATGGATCATTTGTATAAGCTAATATGTCATTTAAAATAATTACATCAAAAGTTCCGTAATCATTTTTTATCATATCTGATGTATAATCGGATAATGTTAATTTACTGGATTCGTGGCACGAAAAAAAACTAGGATTAAATAATGTTGATATAGATATAGTTTTAATTTTATACTTTGATATTTTTTTTACTAAAATACCAAGTATATCATCCAATATATCTGTATTCGTATCATTTACATTTAAAATTTTATACGTTTCATCTTGATCTTTTTTAATAGAACCTTGTCGAATCGGTAAGGACGCAATTGCATCCAGTATATGTCCTTTATAAATTTCTTTGTTGTAACCTGTTTTTTCAAATGGCAAAACTATATTTAGCGATTTTTTTTGTATGTGAAAACAATTGTCGCAATATACATGATCAGAATAAAAATCATTGTGTTTCTTATTATTACATACAATACATGTAAACATTTTATAGTATATTTATAAAAATATAAAATGTTTTAAACCTATCGTCTATTTTGTTTTTAAATTATTCAATTATTCAATTATTCAATTATTCAATTATTCAATTATTCAATTATTCAATTATTCAATTATTCAATTATTCAATTATTCAATTATACTTGATTGAACCATTTCTTTTACTAATTCTTCAAAATTATATTTTGGACACCAATTTAATTCAGTTCTTGCTTTTGATGAATCACCTATTAAACATTCGATATCAATATCACGATAATATTTAGGATTAACTTTTATAATTATATGTGGTTCTGAATCATCTTCCGTTCCTCGTTTAATACCTACTTCATCTATACCAGTTCCTCGCCATACAATCTCAACACCAATTTCTTTAAATGCTAATTCTACAAATTCACGAACGGAATGGGTTGTATCATTAGATAAAACGTAATTCTTTGGTGTTTCTTGTTGCAACATTAAATAGATTCCATAGCACATATCTTTTGCGTGAGACCAATCACGTCTAGCATTTAAATTACCTAATTCTAATGGTTCAATTTTTTCAAGAGCATTGTTTTTTCTAGATTTATTTGCTAACTTTCCACTTGGTGATCCACAACCTCCTCTAGGAATGGTTTTATAATATTTTCCAACATAATTAGTAATTTTTTTTGTAACAAAAGTTCCACCTCTACGTGGACTTTCGTGATTGAAAAGTAAACTGTTTACAACAAACATTCCATAAGCATCACGATACATATTACATAATTGTTGGGCAGCATATTTCGATATAGCATACACTGAACACGGATTTTGAGGTGAATCTTCATTTAATTTAAAACTACCATCTGTAATATTACCAAAAATCTCAGAAGTTGAAGCTGAATATATTTTACATGTTTTTTCCATTCCCAAAGAACGAACACTTTGTAAAATTGTTAATGTACCTAATGTGTTCGTTTGAAATGTATAATTCTCGAGGTCATGACTTATTTTCACATGACTTTGGGCTCCAAAGTGTACTATATAATCTGGTCTTACTTTTGCAATTATATTATAAACATTCATTGGATCTGTCAAATCACAATAATGTAATTCTAATTTATCAAAAATATGATCAATATTTTGAGTATTAAATGTAGCTGAACGTCTCATCGTTCCGTGTAAATTAGTATAACCCTTTTCTAAAAGTAAGTCAAACATTAAGCTCGAATCTTGTCCACATGCACCTGTGAGAAGCCAAGTTTTGTTTAATTCTTCTTTTGATAATTGCATTTTTAATTTATAAAATTTATTGTTTTTAAATCAATTTTTTGAACGAAATTTAACATATCTTTTACTAAATTAGATTTAAAATCAATTTCATTTTCCATACATATTCGTGTACAAATGATCAAGGGAATACTTAAATCTTTATATTTACTTATATTAACTGATTTTATTTTTCCATTGAAATTAGTTGTTAATATTCTATCATATCTTTTAGTATATAAAACTCCTTTGCCTCTTCCGTTCCAGTCATTTTCTTTATTTTTTATACTTAATTGTTTATTTCTTTCTTCCTTATGTGTTTTACCATGAAAAGCATAATTTTCATTATTTTTATGATGTTCTTTAATTTTATTCTTAACTTTGTCAGTATGTTTCTTTCCATAAAAATGATTTTTATCACCTGTTGTTGATTTTTTAATTTTTTGTTTAGTTTCTTCTGATAATGTTTTGTTTTTCCTAATTGTTTTTCTCTCATTTTTTGAATTGACTCGTCTTTATGTTTTTTACCATAAAATACATTATTCTCACCTAAATTTAATTCACGTAGTTTTTCTTTAGTCTCATCTGATATTTTTTTACCAAGTTTCACTTTGCTCATATTTTTTTTAGCTTCTTCTGTAAATACTTTATTTAAATTACCACCACTTTCTAAATTATAACCCTTTTCTCTATTCAATGTATCAAATAACTTTATAAAATAACATTCCCAAAAATCTAAAAAATTATAATTTATAGTATGATCTTTAATTAAAATAATAAATTCAAAATTTTCCCAACCATATTTTCTAATAGATTTATATAATGGTGTTGCACTTGTTTTACTATCTTTTTTATGACCATTTTTTCTTCTTTGAAAATTTACAGTTTGACCTATATATTTCTTACCATTCGTCAAATTTTCAATTAAATAAACACATGCAATTTTTTGTTTCATTATTATTTAAATAATAATGAATTGTTTTTAAATTTTTATTAATTTACTATATGATTCGTACAATTCAAATGTCGGTCGTTTTATAAAAAATTTTTTTTATATACTTATATCAAACAACATATAAAATGCATTTTGGCTACAAAACACTAAATAAACGCTATGGGTATGATTATCTGTACAACTACTATCATCACAACGGTTATCACAATTATCACCACGGTTATCACAATTATCACCACGGTTATCACGATTATCATCACGGTTACGATTACGATTACGATTATCGTTATAAATTTTAATTACTTGCCATTTGTATCACTTGCCCAAATTGGTCCAGATGCACCATATACTACGAAATTACAATCATCTTGCATAACGGCATTGTATGGCCCAGATCCTTTACCATTTGTATTACTTGCCCAAATTGGTCCAGATGCACCATAAGCTACAAGATTTCCGTCACCTTGCATTTTTAAATGGTAAGGCGCAGATCCCTTACCATTTGTACTACTTGCCCAAACAGGATTCCCATTGCTATAAACAACTACATTTCCATCACCTTGTATAACAGCATTGCAATGATTTGATTTCATTTCAGAACACAGTCCGTCATTAATAGTAGAAGAACATGAATTGCCTGCTTGTTTAGGTGCAGGTGCAGGTGTTGATGCAGGTGCAGGTGTAGTTGCGGGTGTTGATGCAGGTGCAGGTGTAGTTGCGGGTGTTGATGCAGGTGCAGGTGTAGTTGCGGGTGTTGATGCAGGTGTAGTTGCGGGTGTTGATGCAGGTGCAGGTGTAGTTGCGGGTGTTGTTGCGGGTGTTGTTGATGCAGGTGATGATGTTTTTTTAGATTCATTGCTAGATTCATCGTTAGTCACTTCATCGCTTGGCGAACTTGATGAACTTGAATAAATAACTCCGCCAATAATAGAACTACAACAACAACATATTATAACTACTATAACAATAATGATTGTATTATCTGCCATCTTTTATAATATAATAAATATAATAAATTTACAATTATTAGAAGAATTTTCTTCCTGTGTATATGTTGTTCATTTTCTCAAATTCACTACCAGATGGGTAGACTCGATGATTTTGAAGTAATAATTTCATCTCTTCCACATTCACTCGGCATTTCCGATGAAGAATTATCAGAAGAATTATCAGAAGAATTATCAGAAGAATTATCTTCTTCGTTTGCTTCGTTTGCTTCATTTGCTTCATTTGTTTGATTTGTTTGATTTGTTTGGTCTTCTTCAAAGTCTTCTTCAAGGTCTTCTTCAAGGTTAACTTTTTCGTATGTATTTCTCCGAATATAAAAATTATAAAGTGGGACAGCAACTGATGTTGTTAAAGCTGCAGCGCTTAACTGAGCAAGTGTTTGAACAAATTGTTTAATAAAAATTTCGTAATAACTTCCAGACATTTTATATTAGGTTAAATCTTTTTATTTTTAAATTAAGAATAAAATAATTAATTTCATAAATTTTTAATGTATGGTAAATATAGAGAATAAAATAAGATGTCATATTGTTCGCCAAGTGTAAATATAAAAGACCATTATACATGTTTTGAATACGATGAATTAAAACAAATTGCATTAGCTTTTAATATTTACATTCAAACAAACAAAGTATGTCCAAATTCTAAAAAAGATTCTAAAGATTATAAAAAAGATAAAAGATGTCTACCAACCGCCTTGATTGACATTAAAAAATCTAAAAAAAAATTATGGTATTCTATTTACAATCGTTTAAAATACATTTGTCCATATGAATATTGTTGGATAGACCTTGATTTTATAAATAATATAAAGGACAAGTATCTTGGAGAAAAATTAAAATACTTTACTTTTAAACCAAAAATAACACGTACAATGAATTCTTGGTTAAGTACAAAAGATATTGACAATGTTTTACAACAATACCAAGATTTAGATCCAACTTTTAAATTTTTGGGTGCATTACCATCTGATTTCTATAGATTAACACACGTAGATTATTCAAGGATTTTTGATCATAAACGAATAGGTATTGTATTTAACTTGGATACTCACAATGAACCAGGTAGCCATTGGGTTTCATTTTTAATTGATAATAAAAAGAAAACATTGGAATATTATGATTCTGCCGGTAGAATTCCAAATAAAAATATTCAAATGTTTATAGATCGAGTAAACCATTATCTAAAACAATACAATTTAACTTATAAAACACATTATAATACTGTAAAACATCAATTGCAAAATAATGAATGTGGCGTTTATGCTATATATTTTATGATACAACGATTATTAGGTAAAGATTTTAATGAAATTATTAAAAATATTGTACGTGATAAAGAAATGAATCATTTTAGACAATATATATTTCGACCAAAATAATATACGTTATTTATATCTTTTTTTTATAAAATATAAATAATATATATGAGCCATCCTGATAATTTTACAAAACGTCTTTACCAAGATACAAAAGACTATCATATTCAAGTAGATCGTCACAGTTTTGTACAATTAATTCGTAAAAATCCAGATGCAGCAAAATTATATATAAATTTTAACAAAATTTGTATTTATAAAATAGAAAGTGCATTTTTAAAGGACAGGACCAAATATAAAAATTTTATGCCATTATTTACAAGATTGCAAAAAAATATTAATATTAATGATATTGATATGAATGTATCAAAAAATTTAGAAATTTTATTACAAAAATGCAAAGAATATCCTTTAGAACATTCTTACATGTTCTATTTAGGCCTTATGATGGGTTATAAAATATTAGACAAGTATGTAAAAGATGATATATTAGCATATGATGATTCCAAAATAAAATTGCTAATAAAAGATTTTAAAAATTTTTTAGATAATAATGTTGAAACCGAACAACTATTTATTAACACGGTCTCACAATCTTATATTTTAATTAAAAATGTTTTTGATGAATATTATACTAAATACGAAAATATAATATAAATTTTATTGTGTTAATTTTTTAGTATATTCATTATAAAATAATAAAACATCTTTTACTAAATCTTGATTTTCTAATTTTGAAAATTTAATTTCAGACAAGTCATCGTATATGCAAATTCTGTTGAAGATATATTTGATAATATCATATATTGATTCATTATATATTGATTCATTATATATTGATTCGTTCTCTATTTCTTCATTCCACAAATTATAAATATACCCAGTTGAATCTTTTATGCAAATAAATTTATCAAGATATTTGAAAATTTCAAAAAAACAATTGTCTGTTGTAGACTTCCAAAAGTAAATCAACTTTACAGAGTCCGTAAATATATTTACTTTATCAGTACAAACTGTTGTTTCTAATGGATCTATTAAATGTCTTTTTAATTTGTTGCGATAAACATTCGTAGTAAGATCGTTCGTAAGATCATTCGTAAGATCATTCGTAAGATCATTCGTAAGATCATTCATAAGAAAGTAACTACAAATAACAAACAATTTTAAATTAATTAAATAATTTATTTTTTTTTAATTAATTCTATGCAATTCTTCTATACGTTGTTTGTATTTTTCATAAATTATATTACTTAAATCGTGTATAGTTTCTGATCCATTTTGTTGAAAACTATCTGGCCAAATCCCGTGACAAAAAAAGTAAAAGGCACCTTTTAAACTAATACCACAATAAAATAGAGAATCTCGAAAATGTTCAAAATAACTTTGATTTGCAAATTCCAAATGTTTAAAATAATTGTGTCTTTCAAAATTACTAAATGTAATTGGGTTTATTGGGTTTGTTGGATCTGTTGGATCTGTTGGATCTGTTGGATCTGTCTGTGTAGATTCGTCTATATATGTATCTGGATCAGGATCAGGATCTGTACCGTGTATTTTATCATATAAATAATTAGTAACCATATTATATATTATCCACATAATACTATATAATTTTAAATTAAATTAAATTAAATTAAATTAAAAAAGAAATTTATCAAGTATGTGAAAAAATGGATGTTGATTACCAAAAATTAAAATACCTTTTTAAACTTGATCGTCGTATTGGTGTTATGGAACGACAGTTCCTGGTAGTGATAATAAATTTAGTCGTGAAAATGATATTTTGCGAAATCTTTAAAATTGAATTTATTTAAATTATTTAAAAAATAAAAACAAAAATGACATTAGAAAAATTTAAAGAAGACTTTAAAGATTTACCACCTATTTTATATGAATTACTAATTAAACATTTTAAATTAAATGAAACTGGATGTATACATAGAGCTTATATTGAATATTACGATGTAATGAAAAATAAAGAATGTACTTTATTAGATTTTTATAATACAGAAGATTTAGAATATTTAAGAGTTGAGCCGGAAGTAAATTGTATAATTGAACTTGAACTTAACAAAGATTATTTTTTGTTAAATAAATTTGTATTTGAAAAAATATCTAAAGATGAAACTAAAGATGAAACTAAAGATGAAACTAAAGCTTATTTTAAAAATGAAGAAATTTCATTTTATATTATACACAGCGTTGGTAGTAGTGGTGATTACGATTGTTGTGCTTCTATTATATTACGATACAAAAATAATTGAAAACTTTAAAATTTAATTTATTTTAATTGTTTTTAAAAAATGTTTTAAAAAAATCAAGATCTTCTAATATGTATACGTCATCTAGTGAATACGCCCTTGATGTAATTTTTTCTTCTAAATTAGAAACCAAATTGTAAAAATATTGATTAGTATTGTATACGTGTAAATTTTTACAAATTTCTAGCAAATTATCAACATTTTCTTTTAAAATACCAAATTCTATCATTTCATCAATGTTTTTTAAAACAATTTTCATTTGTATTAATATTTAACATTAACTAATTATAATCAATTTTTTAGTTTTCAACATTTTTAGTTTTCAACATTTTTAGTTTAATTGACGTATTTTACTATCATCTATACAATTTGTATAAATATCTTCTTCAATTGTATTTTTTATAATAAATCTATAAATATAAATAGGTCTTTTCTGACCTAAACGATCAGCTCTACCAATAGCTTGCTCTTCTATATTTTCTCTATAATCTTTGTTACCATAAATTGGTTCTAATAATATAATTTTATTAGCAACGGTTAAATTAATTCCACTTGCAGCATTCCTTGATGACAACAATATTAAATTAATATCTGGATCTTTACAAAAAGAATCAATTGCTCGTTTTCTTTGATAAACAGTACCATTACAATACATTATTTTCAAACCTTGATCTGATAATATACCACCAACTTTATGTAATAATTCATCCCATTGTGAAAAAAGAATAATTTTATCATCTTTACTTGTAAATGTTTTTAAAAAATAAATAATATTTCCAATTTTTGTTGATTTAACATTTTGTATAATTGTTTGCAAATCCGATTCGTTAGATAATAAATTTTGTTTACTTAATAAATATATTTCCGTATTATCCATTAATGTATTACATGTTGGACATTTTACTTTTGTAACATTTGTTTGTTTTTGTACTTGATGCGTTGCATAAATACAATCCCAACAAAATTTATGACCACATTTTGTAATCGTTAAACTATCAGTTTCAATTTCATCTAAACAAATTGGACACGTTATTTCTTCTTGGGTATTTTTTAATGTTTCAACCGAAGTTCTTAAATAATTATACGTTCTAGATATTTCTTGATGTGATTTCCTTGATAATGTTAATTGACGTCTTGATCCATTTAATTTTAATCGCAATGGTTCTATAAATTCTAAATCCGAATCTGAATAAGGTTCATCGAATTTATTAATTTCTGATTCGTAATATTTAATATCTGATTCGGCATTTTTTATACGCATTGATTCCCTTTCTAATAAATTTTTATTATGATCAACCATACATTTATGAATTTCATCAAATGTTTTGCAATTTTTAATCATTTCCTTTGTATCATTATTTAATTCTGGATGACAACATAATTTTATCAAAAAATCATAATAATTTGATCTAGCTCCTTGTACATAACCATCGTAAATAGAACGCTCTTGGCAAGTAAAATCTAACAAATTGACTTGTTCTTTTAAAATATTACCAGTACATTCATTTTTTATAGATTGTTTTGTATTTCTCCTAAAAAGAAATTTACATTTATTAATAATATCAGAGTCTAATCCTAATTCAATTAAATCATCCGTACGTACACAAGAATTATAAAGACTACAAGAATTATAAAGACTACAAGAATTATTATAACAAGTATTATATGACATCAAATTAATAAAACTAGATAATTTATTGGCAAAAGGTGTACCAGATATATTCCATTTATATGTACTATTGATATTTTTTATATACCTAATAAAATTATTATTGTATATATTTTGTATTTCGTGTGATTCATCGTAAATAATTCGGTCCCAATGAAACCAACTAAATTTTGAAAACGCCTTTGAATTTAATAATTTCTCTCGTTCACTAATTGTCAAATCTTTGTTAATGTCAAATCCTTGATTTTTAAATTTACAATCAAGGGATATTTCTTCGCCCATTTGTTGTACGTAACGTTTATTTACTAAAAAATTGTAGGAAATTATTACGATATCTGCAAATAACAAATCAGCAAGAGTAACATTTGTATATTGATCGTAAGTAACAATTAATAAAACTCTATGATTATTTTTAAATTTAGAATAATATTCTTGCACCCATTGATCGCATAAATGATTTGGACATAATATTAATGTAGCATTAGTCGTAATGTATTTATTGTCAAACATATAATCGTTTATACTAAATTTTTCTAAATTACGTAAATTAATATTTCTTTTATCTATAAACATTGTTCGTTTATGACTTTTACAATACAGCTCACCACTTACACTATTAGATTTACAATTTTCACCTTTAGATTTGCCTCTTTTATAAAAATAATTACAACCATCTGTAAATTCCACAAATTGACAATCGTTTTTATTTTTACTCAAAATATAATATAATGTAATTAGTGTTTTACCTAAACCAACTTCTGATATAATATTCCCACCATAATATTTTAATGTTTTTGTTACCGTAAACGAATCTATATTTATATCTATAGGAAATAATGTATTGTTATATGCTATAAATTTATCATATACATTATATGCAAGTGAATAATTGTATTCTATATTATTTTCATTTGCTAATACAGAATTTTCAATTGCATTCATCCAATTAATATCACCCGTTTGATAATCAAATAATGTTACATCTGGTTTTAAAATATTCCCTTGTAACTCTAATTCTAATTGTACTTTTCCATTGTTATTTTGTACATTGTTATCTTGTACATTTTGTACATTGTTATCTTGTACATTTTGTACATTGTTATCTTGTACATTTTGTACATTGTTATCTTGTACATTTTGTACATTGTTATCTTGTACATTTTGTACATTGTTATCTTGTACATTTGGTGTGTTATTTAATATGTCATTTAACATATTCTTACTTTTATTTGCAATATCGATTCCTTTTTGAGAAATTAAAATAGATGTTAGTAAAGATAATTTAGGATCCTTTTTATTATTTTTTATATTATCTATAATTTTATTATTTATATAATATGTAATGTAATATGTATTTTTGAGGTCACGTTCTATTTTAGCATATAATGATGATTTTGTATAATTATTCGTACCTTCTTTTATAAAATAATTATTTTTTGAAACTACCTTAATTGGTTCTCTTTTCATATCTTCAATTGAAATACAATTTAAATAAGGATAAACAATGTAATCACCGTAATAATAATAAAATCTTATTAACGGATCAATATATTCCGTTTTTGGAATATTATATAAATTCATATATGTATTATTAAATGCAGTTTCTGGTATATCATTTGCATCTATAATGTATAGCTTTTTATATTCTCCAAAAATCAAGCGTAAATTAGAATCCTCTATGTTTTTATGTAATTTAATTTCTTTACAAAATATTTTTGTAAAACCATGTAAATAAGAATTTGACATTTAATATATATACTATTATACTATTATTAATATAAGTTTTTAAATTAACAAAAATAAAATTTTTGAATAGATTTATTCTATTCAACAATTTTATCTAAAAATTTAATTATAATTTAATTTTTGGTAGTACAAAATTTTTAAATATCACGTAAAGTAGTAAAATTAAAACACACCTAACAACAATTGTTAATATATCAGATGTTTTTAAATATAATTTAATGTAATCATCCGTTTCATTTCTAGAAGCTAACATTAAAACAATTAATAACAATGCATTTTCTTCATTGATTTGTGATTTGAAAAATGAAAACATATCAGAATTTTTACTTTCATTTTCATCTTGAAATTTAACACGTTTTTTAATATCCATTTTAATATTTGACTCGTTTGGATGATCTTTATACATAATAGGTTGTTTGTTATTTATAGTATTATATCTTACTTGTTCCTCAATTTCTTGGCGATCTTTGATATCTTCCATTTGGATATCTCCCATTTGGATATTTGAAAGATCGCCTAGAATATCTTCTGGAATAGGTCCTGGTAAATCTTCAATTCTAGTAGACATTGACATTTTTAACTATTTATATTATGTATAATCAAAAAAAATAATAATTTTACGCGTAATTTAAAAAATACATTTTAATACATTTTAATACATTTTAATACATTTTAATACATTTTAATACA
>Ga0315292_10000178_pt1 | contig 26602 bp, 23 predicted proteins | sample YL17G13_0_MG_FD_204029 | JGI IMG/M metagenome (GOLD analysis project Ga0315292, IMG submission 204029) | Sediment microbial communities from Yellowstone Lake, YNP, Wyoming, USA - YL17G13_0 | ecosystem: Environmental > Aquatic > Freshwater > Lake > Sediment | place: USA: Wyoming | collected... | reverse complement strand
CCGCCCACGTCGCTCGCGATGAATGGCGTCCCGCACGCCGTTGATTCGATGAGGGCGTTGGGCGAGCCCTCCGAGCGGCTGGGGAGCACGGTGTAGTCGGCGGCCCGGTAGTAGTCGGGCAGGTCGTCGTGGGACACGTTGCCGGCGAAACGCACGCGGTCCGAAATCCCGAGGGCGCGCGCCCGCGCGGCCAGCGCGTGACGCAGCGGCCCGTCCCCGACCAGGCAGAGCGCCGAGCCGGCGGCCCCCGGATGCGACTGCGCGAACGCCTCGAGCAGGATGTCGAGGCCCTTGACGGGCACCATGCGCCCGACCCACAAGAGCGTCGGCGCCGCCGGATCGAGGCCGAGCCTGATCCGCGCGGCGAGACGATCGCCGGGAGAGAACCGCGACGGATCGACGCCGTTGCGTACGACGTGCACGCGTTCGGCCGGCACGCCGAGCGCCTCAACGGCGGACTTCAGGTGGCGGCTGACGCCGATGACCGAATCGGCGCGCCGCAGCACGTCGGCGATGCAGCGGCGCCGCGCCTCGTCCCTGCCGAGCACCAGCACGTCGGACCCGCCGGCCATCACGATGCCCGGGACGCCGGCCTGACGCGCGATTCTGAGCGCGATGTCGCCGTCGGGATGCACCCAGAAGCCCAGCACCACGTCGGGCGTGAAGCCGGCGAGCACGCGGCGGACGGTGGAGCGGACCGACTGCCACAGGAACCAGCTGTACGCCTGCCGCGCCACGCCGGGCGGGTAGTAGTACCGCGGATGGTGCACCTCGATGCCATCCTGCATCCTCACGCGCGGCAGGGCAGTGGTCACGTCGCGGCGCGCCGCCTCGTCGCGCCAGGAGATCTGCGAGATGACGCGGACGTCGTGGGCGCGGGCCAGCGCCCGCGCCGTGTAGGCGTTGAACATCCCCCGCGTCGGCTCGAGCGGGTTCGGGAAGTTGTTCGTGACGAAGAGGATTCTCATGGCGTCACATTGCCAGCGCAGGTTGCGCCGCGCCTCCGCGCAATCGCGCGAGGTAGACGGCTTCGTACGCCGCCACGACGGACCGGAGGTTGAAGTGCTGCTCGACGCGGGCACGCGCCGCCCGGCCCATTCTTTCGAGGCCGCCGTGGTCGGCCTGGATCCTCAGCATCATCTTGGCCAGCAGATCAGGCGATCGCGCCGGCACGAGGTAGCCGGTTTCACCCGGCATGACGACTTCGCGGTTGCCGCCGACGTCGGTCGCCACGGCCGGCAGTCCGCACGCCATCGCTTCGAGCAGCGCCAGCGACACGCCCTCGCTGATCGACGAGAGCACGAAGAAGTCCGCCGCTCGCAGGAACCGGCCAACGTCTTCGCGATAGCCGTGGAAGCGTACGTGTTCGGTCAGGCCGAGATCCTGTCGCAGCCTCACCAGTTCGGCCTTCGTGGGGCCGTCGCCCACGATATCCAGTTGGAATTCTGGGGCCTGATCGACGGCTCGGCGCATGGCGCGCAGCAGCGTCGCCTGGTCCTTGACGAGATCGAGCCGGCTCACCGTCACGGCCCGTCTCTCGGCGTACGCGGGCCTTGCATCCCTGATGGCGAAGCGATCCGTATCGATGCCGTTGTGGATCACGCGCAACTTCCCGGTTGGCACGCCTTCGAGTTCGTGAGCGATGAGTGCGGCGTCCTCCGAGACCGCGATAAACTCCGCGGTCCATCGAGAGGCCAGGCGGCTGAAGGCGGCAAACAGCGGGCGATCTGCATACCCGCGTCCATGTTTCGTATGCACCACCAGCGGGACTCCCGCCAGCCGCGAGGCCAGCGAGCCGTGCAGGTGAGCTTTGGGATTGTGCGTATGGACCACGTGCGGGCGCAGTTGCCTCAACCGCCTCGCCAGCCTGAAGATGCGGCGGGGAACCGACCCCTCCGTCCCGATGGTCTCGACCGGGACGCCCAGGTTCTCGAACTGCGGCCTCAGGACACCGGCGTTGTCCACACAGATCACGCGCATGCTGTAAACGTCGCGCGTGCGGCATCGGACCAGGTCGAGGACCACTCTCTCGAGGCCCCCGATCTCGAGCGTATTGACCAGATGCACGACGCGCACCGGCTGCGGGGCGCGATCGGCGGCATGGATCGTCACGTCTGCGGCACCTCGACCGACCGGATCTTCGCATCGAGGCCGGTCAGGCGCCACGCGCACCTGCCGTCTCCGGGGCGCTGGGACTGCTGTGCGGTGTCGTAGGGCCTTGCCGCCGCCGGGACCGCGAGTTCCTGCCGCCGCAGCCACCCGCCGTGCTTGCGGTGATAGTGAAGGAGTCCCTTCAGGTGCGACAGCGCCAGCATCGAGAACGGACGACGGTGCGAGATCTGCTGCGTGTGGTGGAGGAGCACGAGACTCGGGTCGTAGACGACCTGTCTGCCGGATCTCCAGACGCGCATCGAATACTCGACGTCCTCCGGGGCGTAGAAGATGGCCTCGTCGAGGAAGCCGACGCGGCCGAGCAAATCCTTCCTGAAGAACCAGCACGCGGAGATCGCCGATTCGACCGGCGTGCGCACCTCGAACGGGAACGACGGGTAGCAGTCCGTCCGCGGCACCGGCCGTCCCGTGAGGATGCGGGGCACCTTCCGCAGTTTATCGATGAACGTCGGAAACCGCTTCACCGAGTGCTGCACGGTGAGGTCGGGCAGCAGGAGGCGCGGCGCGACGATGCCCACCTCGTCGTCCCGCAGCAGCTTGATGATCGACCGCAGCGAGCCCGACAGGAACTCCGTATCGGAATCGATGACGCAGACGACCGGACTCTGCGCCTGCGTCAGGGCCAGGTTGCGCGCAAACGTCGTGCCGCGGTTCTGCGCGAGCGTCGTCAGGCGGACGCAGCCGGGGAATCGATCGCCGAACGCCCGGACCGTGTCGACCGACCCGTCCTGCGAGCCGTTGTCGACGACGAGGATCTCGCCCCGCAGGCCCTCGGTGGCGCACTGCGCCATGATCGACGCGAGGCATCGCTGCAGGTACGCGTCGGAGTTCCAGCTCAGCGTGACGAAGGAGATATCGAACATCACGTGGTCATCCCGTCGCGCTTCGCGCCGATCGCGCCCGCACATCCAGCGGGCGCGGGGCATCCACCCGTCCCGCCTGCCGCGCCTGCTGACGGCACCTCTCGGCGCGGATTCGCTCGCTGGCCAGCACGCGACTGCCGGCGATGAGGCCCAGGCCCAGTACGAACAGCCCCGCCACCTCCGCGGTGCGGTCGCTGATGGCGGCTGTCGTCAGCGAGACCAGAGTCATGACGGAGCCAAACACCGGCCCGATGCTGTCGGCCAGGGCGCTTCCGGCCTCGCCGTCTGTCCGGGCCGTCACGGCCGTCTCTCCCGAACCCGAGATCGAAGAGCCCGCCAGCGCGAGGCTGGCCGCGACAGCGCCCAGAAGGCATGTACGGCGAAGCCAAGACGAGAGGCTTCGCCAATCTCGCGGGCTTTGGCGGTTCTGCGGGTGTCTGCGCGGCATCGGTCCTGACTCCTTGAGCGTGCGTGCACTCGTGGCCGCAAACGACATTGCAAGACCAGTTCCGCTCCAGGCCCGGCCAGTCGCCGGAGGATTCCCCGGGCGAAGAACGCCTCAAGTTGTGCGGAATTCACGCCAGTTCCGCGCGATCCGCCCACGCCGCTGTGCGCCCGCGCACAATCTCGCCCGACGCGGACTTCCGCACTTTTTGGGGCTGGCGAGCGGAGTGCGCATCAAACAGTGTGGAGGCGGCGGGCGGCAGAGCGGCGGATGCCTTGTGAAAACGGCGGAAACCAGAGGCATTCCAACCGTTTCCGGCGCGAAACCGGGGTCGCCCGCGAATGGCCCCCCCTTTGCAGCCCCACGCAGTGTCCGCCGGACGACTGCGCGCGCCGGGTGCGTGCGACAGGACCATCCGGCGGGCGGATCGCAGGGGCAGGACATGAGAGCAATCGCCATGAAACGGATGACGGACGGTCGCTGCAGGCGGATGGCCGCCTTCTGTGCCCTCGGACTGTCGCTCGTCTGGCTCGCGCCTGCCGGCACCGTCGGCGCGCAGCAGCCCGGGACGCAGGTCAAGGCTCCCGTCGCGGCTCCCTCGACCGCGGTGCCGTCCGGCCCGTCGAGCGAGGCCGCCGGCGATTACGTGATCGGGCCGACCGACGTGCTCACCATTGTGATTTCGGAGGACAAGGACACCACAAGCGAGGTGACGGTCAGGCCCGACGGGAAGATCACGCTGCCGCTCATCAACGATGTCGTGGCCGCCGGCCTGACGCCGGAGCAGCTCCGCAGGAGGATCACGGACCTGGAGAAGCGGTTCGTGCAGATGCCTGCCGTCACCGTCGTCGTGAAGCAGGTGAACAACAACCGGGCGTTCGTGACGGGCCAGGTGTTGAAGCCCGGGCCCTACGTGCTCGCCGGCCAGACGACCATCTTGCAACTGCTCGCGATGGCCGGCGGCTTCACGGAATTCGCCGATCGCGAGCACGTCCTCATCAGCCGCATGGAGAACGGCGTCCAGCGCGCGTTCACCTTCAACTACAACCGTGTCGTCAAGAAGCAGGACCTCAGCCAGAACCTGGTCCTCAAGGCCGGCGACACCATTGTGGTGCCCTGACGTGACCCTCCTGTCTGTGACCCGGCGTTCGGCGAGAGGGCGGCAGGCGGCCTGCATGACGGCCGCCGTGCTCGCACTCGCGCTGGTGCGTTCGGCCGAAGCCGGGCCGCTGCCGGCGGCGGCGGGCCAGGCCAGTCAGCAGTCGGCGGCGGCGACCGTGCAGCCCCTGCAGCAGCCGGCGCGGCCCTACCGCGGGCTGTTCGGCGCGGGAAGCGCGGCGGCCCCGGGCGGGCACCTGCTGGACCTGACCACGTTCATCTATGCGGAGTACGGCACGAACGCGGACACCGAGTTCACGCCAGGGGGCGAGCCGGTGGAAGGCTGGTTCACGGGTCTGCGCGGGCGGCTCTCGTTCGAGAAGGCCGGCCGCAACGCCAGGATGGCGCTGCGGGGTGAAGGCGCCCTCCGCTACTACCCGGACAGCGGCCAGACCAGTTCGCCGCGACTGCGCACCGAACTGGCGGTGGACGCCCGGACGGGCGCGCGCTTCCAGAACTCGGTGCGATTCACCGGCTCGTTCGACTACGAGCCCTACTACATCCTGTCGATCTTCCCGACCGCCGTGCTCCCCACGGGCGATGTCGCGGTCCTGCCGACGGATCGTGATGACCTGCTGTTCCGGCGGACGCGCTACATCTACAGCCAGTCGTTCTCGTACGAGCACCAGGTGACGCGGCGGTCCTATCTCAGCCTTTTCGAGGACACCCGCAGCACGAAGGCCGAGACGGCCGCGCTGGATGTGACCAACCTCCGGGCGGGCGCCCGTTACGGCTACCGCATGTCGCAGTACTCCGCGTTCCGGCTGGGCTACGCCTACAAGACAGGCCGCTACGGGCTCGACGCCACGCAGCGCATCGACGCCCACGACATCGATCTTTCGGTGGACTACCGGAAGCCGCTGACGCAGTCGCGCCGGACCAGCGTGGGGTTTGCGGCGGGCTCGTCGCTGGTCACGGCGGGACCGGACGAGCAGTGGTCGGTCGTGGCGACGGCCAACCTGCGGCACGAGTTTTCCCGCGGCTGGTATCTCCAGGGCGACTTCATGCGGAACCTCCAGCTTGTCGAGGGGTTCGCCAGCCCGTTTTTCGTGAACACCGCGTCGGCCAGCACCGGCGGGTTCCTGGTACGCCGCCTCGAGGTGTCCGCATCGGGCGGGTACTCGTGGGGCTCGGTCGGGTTCGGCTCGGACTCCTACACGTCGCTCCAGGGCTCGGCGCGCATGCGTCTCGCGCTGGCGCGCTACCTCGCGATCGACGCCGAGGGGCTCATCAATCAGTTCGGGTTCGACAATCAGGTGGTGGTGTCCGGCGTGGTGCCGGCCAGTCTGAACCGGTGGTCGGTTCGCGCCAACATCGCGCTGTGGCTGCCGCTGTCGCGGTAGCGAAGAGGACGAAGACCGTGATTCCAGGCAAGTCGTACACTCCCCAGGATCTCGCGCAAGCCGCGTGGCGCCGCCGGTGGTGGATGGCCGTGTCGTTCACGATCTTCGCGGCGATCGCCCTCGGCGTGGTCCTGTCGTTGCCGCGCAGTTACTACTCGGTGGCGACCATCGAAGTGGTGCCTGAGCAGGTGTCGGACGCGTATGTCCGCGGAGGCTCGCAGCCGCGGCTCGCCGAGCGGCTGTCGAGCATCGGGCAGACGACCCTCACGCGGACCCGGCTCGAGGGGGTCATCAAGGATCTCGACCTCTATGCGGATCTGCGCCAGCGCTCCCCGATGGAACAGGCCGCCGAGCGGATGCGCAGCGACATTACGTTCAAGTCGACGGACCGCGACGTCTTCGTCCTCGGCTTCACGGCGCAGGACCCGCAGATCGCCCTCGCGGTGGCCACGCGTCTGACCGCGATCTTCCTCGAGGAGAACGCGCGGGATCGCGGACAGCAGGCGGACGCCGCGACCAGCTTTCTGGGATCGCAGCTCGAGACCGTGGGGAAGAAGCTGGACGAGCAGGAGCGGCAGATCGAACTCTACAAGGCCCAGCATGCCGGCGAGTTACCCTCCGAGCTCGCGATGAACGTGCAGGAACTGAACAACAGCCAGCTCATCCTGCGGTCGGTCGTCGAGTCGGTCAATCGCGACCAGGACCAGCGCCTGCTGCTGCAGCGGCAACTGGAGGCCGTGGACAGCGCCGCGATCTCTGGCGGCCTGGCGGGCACAGATGCCGCGGGCAGTCTTGGCGCTGCGGCGGTGGGTCCGCTCGAGGCCGCGCGGGCCAATCTCACGGCGCTCGAACTGCGCCTGACGCCGGAACACCCGGACGTCGAGCGCGCCAAGCGCACGATTGCGAGGCTGGAGGCGCAGCAGGCGGCGGCCGTGTCGCCGTCGAATGGCGATAAGGCGCCGACCAGCACCGACCCCCGCCGCGACGTCCGCGCGCGCGAAATCCAGGGGCAGATCGACATCCTCGATCGCCGGCTCGCCAGCAACCAGACCGAGATGCGACGGCTGCGGACGCGGATCGACGAGTACTCCCGCCGGATCGCCGTCGCCCCGGTCCGCGAATCCGAATACGCGCTGCTGACGCGCGACTACGAAGAGACCAAGAAGCTCCACTCGAGCCTCACGCAGGAGCAGCAGAAGGCGACGATGGCATCCAGCCTGGCGCGCAACGACGTCGGCGACCGCTTTCGCGTGGTCGAGCCCGCGCGGTTGCCTGAGAAGCCGTTTGGCCAGAGCCGGCGCAACGCCCTGCTGTTCGCGCTCGCGCTCGCCGTCGGGATCAGCGTGAGCCTGGGCGCCTTCGTCGAATACCGGGACGACAGCCTGCGTTCCGAAGCGGACGTCTCTGCCAGCCTGCGGCTCCCGGTGCTGGCGGCGATTCCCGAGTTGAGCCAGGCGACGCGACGAGGTGTGCGATGAGAGGATCAGCCATGAATGCCATGCTTGCGGCCGACGACCGTCTGAGCCGCCGACTCGGGCGCGAGCGTTACGCGTTCGCGATGGGGCGGCCCGTCAGCGCCGAGCCGGAACTCGACGCCGCGCCGTTCCGTGATCCGGCCAGCCGTTTCGACGTCGTGATCGGCGGGCGGAGCGACGCGGTGCCGCCCGCGCCCACCGAGCCCCGGGTGACGCTGCGTTCCTCGGCCAGGCCGGTGTCATGGTCGCCCGAACCGGTCCACCGGCAGTCGGCCGCCATCGAACAGTACCGCCGCCTCGCCGCGCAACTCATCCAGGCGAGCGTCGAGCACGGCGTCAAGGTCGTCATGATCGCGTCCTCGGTGCGGGGCGAAGGCAAGAGCCTCACGACGGCGAACCTCGCGGTGACGCTGGCGCGCTCGTACCAGCGGGACACGCTGATCATCGACGCCGACCAGCGGGCCCCGAGGCAGCACGAGATCTTCCGCGTGGACAACACCCGGGGACTCAGTGACTGGCTGCGCGCCGGCCCGGAGGCCACCGCGCCGACCGTCCAGCTGCTGCCGTCGCTGACGCTGCTCCCTGCCGGCCTGCCCACGATGGATCCGATGGCCGGCCTGACCTCCTCGCGCATGAAGGGCCTGATTGCAGAGGCGAAAGAGACGTTCGATTTCGTCCTGATCGACACGCCGCCGACGACGCAGGTGCCGGATGCCGGCGTCCTGGTGTCGCTGGTGGACACCACCGTGCTCGTGATCAAGGCCGGCTCGACGCCCCACGCCTCGATCACCCAGGCCATCGGGACGCTGGGCCGCGAGCGGATCCTCGGCACCGTCCTGAACCGCGCGGACAACTCGACATCAGCCGGCCACTACTGGTACGGCCACGGGAGGACGTAGGCATGGCCCTGGTGCTCAGTCAGCGCGTCACCTGGCGGCTCGCGCTGCCTGTCGTCATCGACGGCGCGCTCGTGCTGCTCTCGGTCATGGCCAGCGCATTCCTGATCCTCGGACCGCGGTTCCATGATCAGATCGCGTCGACGGCGTTCTTCGCCAAGCTCGGCCTGCTGGCCGCCGTGTTCCCGCTGGGGATGTACCTCGCCGACGTGTACGACGCCTGCGCCGGGCACCAGTCGCGCGCCCTGCTGGTCCGGCTGATGCAGTCGCTCGGCGCCACGACGATCATCTTCGCGCTGCTGTACGCGGTTGTTCCGGCCATGGTCGTCGGCCGCGGCGTGTTCGCCCTGGCCGTCGGGTTCATTCTCGGTCTGGTGCCGCTGTGGCGGACCGCGTTCGACCACGCCATCGACCGCGTGGCGCCGGGCGAGCGCCTCCTCTTCCTCGGCACCAAGCCTGCGGCCGTGACCCTCGCCCGCGAGCTGAAGAAGCGTCAGCGGGAACTGGGCGTCGAAGTCGTCGGCTTTGTCGAGGCCGAGCGGTCGCAGGTGCGCACGTTCCTCCAGGCGCCGGGCATCGTCGGCCGCGTCGACGAACTGCCGGCGATCGTGCAGCGGCTGGGCGTCGACCGCGTGGTCATCAGCCTTCAAGACGCGCGCGGCCGGCTGCCGATGCACGACCTGCTCGATCTCAAGCTGCAGGGCGTCCGGTTCGATCACCTCGCTTCGGTGTACGAGGAGTTCACCGGCCGGATCGCCATCGAGAACCTGCGGCCGAGCTGGATGGTCTTTTCAGAAGGGTTCCGCAAGCCGCGGGCGCTGATGCTGGCGAAGCGGACGATGGACGTCGTCGCGGCCGCCGTGGGCCTGGGTGTCGGCGCGCCGCTGTTCGTGATGGTGGCCGCGGCGATCCGCATGACCTCGGCCGGGCCGATCTACTACCACCAGGCCCGCGTGGGTGAGCGCGGCCGGCCCTTCCGCCTGCACAAGTTCCGCACGATGCAGACCGATGCCGAGGCCGCGACGGGTCCCGTGTTTGCCGCGGAGCGCGACTCGCGGATCACGCCGGTGGGCCAGTTCCTGCGCACGACGCGGCTCGATGAACTGCCGCAGTTGTGGAACATCCTCCGCGGCGAGATGAGCCTGGTCGGCCCGCGGCCGGAGCGGCCCGAGTTCGTGAAGGATCTCACCGAGGAAATCCCGTTCTACGGGCAGCGGCACGTGGTGAAGCCGGGCCTCACCGGCTGGGCCCAGGTTCGCTACTCCTACGCGGCGACCGTCGCCGACACGATGGAGAAACTGCAGTACGACCTGTTCTACATCAAGAACCTGTCGATGGTCCTCGACCTGCTGATCGTCTTCTCGACCGTCAAGACCGTGCTGCGCCGCGAAGGATCGCGCTGACAGACGAAGGTCCGGACGGTGTGACCATCGTGGAAGCTGGCGTCAGCCAGCTTCGGGCGTGAGCACCTTCATCAGCTGCGCCTTGGCGCGCGCTTCCTGCAGCGTCTGGTCGGCCTGCCATCGAGTATCTTCCGTCCGTGCGTGCCCATCCCGCGGTTCGTGGCCCTCCCCCCCCGGCGCCAAGAGGCGACGGCCACGACGAAGGCGGTGTCCGGTGGCCTGCGGCGCGACTCCGTACTGAAGGAGTGTCGCCACCTGTGACGTGAAGCCACCCCCCGCGGACGGTTGAGGTATCATCCCGCCGAAGTCGTCCCCGTCGACCGCGAATCGCGCCTTTCGTCAGAGGACACGCATGGCCTGCTCTGGCGGTGGGCGATCCGTTTCGCCGTGGTGTGTGCGGTCTCCTGGCGGCGGAGCTCGTGAGCCAGCATCAAGACCTGGGCGTGCGAGAATGGGCTCCCCGTTGCACGCCCTCGAGGTTGGGGATCCGAGTGCGTCCGCTCTGGTGTCTTGGGTTCGGTCGACAGGCGTTTAGTACAGCCTTCCCCTGATTGTGATGGCGTGCCTCATAGCAGTCCTCTGGGTGTGCGTATGGCGAGACTAGCAGGGACGCACGGTGTCCTCGTGCGAATCGGACAGGCGATAGTGATTCTCGTCCTGATCATGGGCTTGTGGATGGCCGCAATCGCACCCCCATTCAGCGACGAGGCCGCGTTTGCCGCACCGGCGGTCTCGCTGGCCACAGCTGGGAGTTTCGGTTCGCCGGTTTTGGACAACCCAGGGTCCGGCTTGCAGGGTATCGGTCGCCACACGTATTGGATTCTACCTGTCTATCCACTCCTGGAGGTTCCCTTCTATCTGCTCGGCTTTCGCTCGTCACCGTTCTGGGGCCGTCTTGTTTCGTTGGCCTTCAGCGTCGCGGGGGTCTGGGCGGTATGGAGGGTTGTTGGGCGACTCACCCGAGACCCGACCATCGCGGCGCTGTCTGTCGGTCTCCTGGTTTCCAACGTGTCCTGGCTGATGAACTCGGCGGCCGGACGTCCCGACATGGTGTGCTTTTCCCTCGGGTGGGTGGGCCTCGCCACGGCCGTCGCACCTCCCGAGTGGCCTCTCAGGGCAACGATCTCGGCAGCACATGCCTTGGGTGCGTTGGCATGTCTGACGCATCCCAACGGCCTGCTCTTCCCTCCGCTGATTGCCCTGGCGCAGATGGCGCTGAACCCCAGAGGCTGCTGGAAGTCGGCGGGCACGATTGCCGCCGCGTGCGCGCCGTATCTGATCCTGGGTACTGCCTACGGGACCTACGTGTCTCAGGGGCTGCCGGATTTCATCGCGCAGTTTGGCGGGAACGCGACAGGCGGTGGCCGGTTATCTGGCCTCTCCAACCCCTGGGACGCCATCCGCAGGGAACTTGCTATCCGCTACGGTGACTTCCTGCACGCGACCGGCAATTCATTCGTGGTGCGGTCGGTCAAGCTACTCACGCTCTCGCTGTACGTGGCGTCGGTTGCCCTCTGTGCCATCAGCAAGACGCTGAGGACGCGCTACCACGGCGGTTGGCTCTGCGTGGCCCTTGGGCTGCACTGTCTGTTCTTCACCTTCGTCGATGGAATGAAGTGGGGCTACTACTTCATCTACCTGCTCGTGTGGTACTGCATTGCCACCGCACTCGTCCTGCGTTCGCGCCTCAGACCGTGGGGCCGGTTCCTCGGGGCTGCCGTGTGTTTGTTCATCATCGCATTCAACGGTGCCCGCGGCCTGAAATGGCTGAACTCCCAAGCCGCTGACTCCCAGGCGTACTGGTCCACTGCCAATCTGGTTGGCAGCAACGGTCTTGGCACGCGCAGCACCATCGTCGGCCCAGCAGCATTTGCCTTCGCGCTTGGTTTCGAGGGATTCCCTTTCCATACCGACGACGCGTACGGCTGGAGTACTGGCCATCGGCCAGACGCCTGGATCGTGGAAGCCAATCGATCAGGGGCTATTCATCCCTCGAATTGGTTCGGCGCGTGCGGGGCGAAACTGGTTGAGGCGCGAGACGGCTCGTCACGAATTGACTGGTCTGTCGTCGCGGCCGTGCAAACCCGACAGTGCGACTATCTACGTTCTTTGGCGCGTGACTGCAGCCACGTTGCTTCCCGGCGAGGGCCTACCCGGTGGTATGTCGCATGTTTGGCCCCCAGGACACTATCGGATCCTTCGGGTGCGTACTGAGTGACGCTCCTGCCGGGAACGCCACGTCACGCCGCCTTGTAGAACGTCCTGATCGGGCGACGCCACGCAGGGGCGGCAACCGGTGGGAGCGCCATCCGTAGCAGGTGCCCGCTCGCTACCCGGTCACGCCTGACCCATCCCCTGGCCCATACCGGGGTCCACCCCCCCCCGCCCATGCCGGGGCCCATGATCGCCGACGTCGTGGTGGGATCCCTGACCCCGTGGCACCAGGCGCCCGGGGACACCGGGTTCGCGGGCATCCCGGTGCGCGACGAGGTCAGGCTCGAGAAGCCGCTCCCACCGGACTAGTGGCCCCGCCGATCGAGGAGCGCCTTCATCTCAGCATCGGTCTTCAGCTCGCTGGTCACCGAGAACGCGCCGAACGAGGACGCCAGGGAGCGCGCCAGCATGCGGTCCACCTCGCACGACACCACGCCGGTCAGCGTCACGCGGCCGTGCTCGACGATGATGTGGATGGGCGGGTTCGACATCGACGCGTACGGCCAGAAGGCGGAGCTGCCGTAGATGGCCCGGGCGATGGCGTAGCGCAGGTCCTCGTCGAACAGTGACACGGGCAGCACGCCAATCCGGTTGTCGACTCGCGTGACGCCGGCGATCTTCGCCACGCGCCGCTCGATGTCGAACCGCTTGAACGGCATCGTGACCCGGCCCGCCAGCGTCACCACGCCGCCGTCGATGGCGGCGCCCACGTCGTCGAAGATCGTGAACTGCGCGTACGAGAGGACTTGCTCCTGCACGTCCTTGAAGAGTTCGTCGTGTTTGCGTTCGTCCTGCGCCCACGCCGGCGCGGCGAGAGCGATGAGGACCGCGAGGCTCGCACCGATCAGGTTCGGGTTCATCTGCTGCTCCTTGGGTGACGCGAGGTCTCTCGACTGGGGGGCCGACCGGCGCCGGCGGGGCCGATCCAATCCAGAAGGAGCCTGGTCGACCTTTTGCAATACAAGAGGTGTGCCAGCCTGGCTTGGGCAGAAACCCGAGGAAAAGCAGTGATCCACGCGCGAACGGGCGTTTGCGCCGCCTCATCCGGAGGACGGTGCGTGCTCCGGCACGGACTGAAACGCGCGCGCAGGCGCTACAGGAAGACGACGGTCAGGATGCCGGCGCTCACCAGGCAGACCTGGCGCACGGCTCCTCCCTCGATCGGGTTGTGATGCAGGCTGGGAATCAGATCCGACATGGCGATGTAGAGGAAACTGGCGGCCGCCACCGGCAGGAAATAGGGCAGCAGGTGCGGCAGGCGGTCGATGGCGAGCGCCGCCACGAGCACGCCGACGGTCGCAGACGATCCGGACAGCACGTTCAGCCACAGCGCGCGCATGCGTGAGTAGCCGGCGTGCAGCAGAATGGCGAAATCGCCGACCTCCTGAGGAATCTCGTGCGCCGCGACGGCCAGCGCCGTCGTCACGCCGAGCGGAATCGAGACGTAGGTCGCCGCCGCGATCACCGTGCCGTCGATGAAGTTGTGGACGGCGTGGCCGATCAGGATGAGCGGGGCGGCGGTCGCGTGCTCCGCGCAGTGATCGTCGTGGCAGTGATGCCACAGCACGATCTTCTCGAGGATGAAGAACGCGAGGATGCCGCACAGCAGCGTGCCGAACACCGAGGCCGGCTTGAGCGATTCCAGCGCCTCGGGAATGACGTCGAGCAGCGCGACGCCCAGCAGCGTGCCGACCGCGTAGCTCACGAGCCATGGCACGAGCTTGCCGCGCACCTGTTCACGCACGAGGAGCAGGACGCCTCCGAGCAGGATGCCTCCGAGGCTGCCGAGGATGGCCAGGCCGATCGCGATCAGGAGAACGGGCACGGGGAGGGATCGTATCAGAAGACGGAAGACAGAAAACAGAAGTCAGAATCCAGAATTCAGAATCGGACCGCCCTATTCTGCCTTCTGAATCCTGAATCCTTCACGATGCCACGTATCCCCGCCGTGCTCTGACCTGGTACGCGCGGTTGCGCACCTCGACGCGGATGGTGTGCCAGCGGCCGTCCTTCTGCGCCGCGGCCGGGTAGGCGAGGTTGTACTGGCGGCTGAGCTCGTCGGCCACGCGGGCGGTCGCCGGATCCAGATCCCGCGGGGAGCGGATGATCTCCGTGCGGCCGCCGCTGTCGTCGGTCATTTCACGCAGCGCCGCCTCGTTCACGCGATCGTCGACCGACCCACTGCCGCCTGGGAACTGCGGAGGACGCGGTGTGCCGGGATACCGGGGCGTCCCCTGGGGAAACGGCCACGGAATCTGGAACGGCGGGCGACGCGGCTGCTGGGAGGTCCGCACAGGACCGCCGGTGCCATCAATGCCGATCGCGTACACCAGCACCTCGGACTCGCGGATGATCTGGCGCACCTCGCCGACGGTGATGTCGCTGCCGGTGTCGTTGCCGTCCGAGATCACCACGATCGCCTTCTTGCGGTGGTGGCCGCGCGCGGCCAGCGGCACCGCCTCCGCCACCGTGTCGTAGAGCACGGTCTCGCCCTTCGGCGTGATCCGCCCCAGTTGCCAGCGCAGCCGCTCGCGGTCGCGCGTCCAGTCCTGGACGAGGACGGGCTCGTTGCTGAACCGATAGAGGAAGATTTCGTCCTCGGCGCCGAGCAGGTCGAAGAGAAAGCGGTTCAGCGCCTGCTGCGCCGACACGATCTTCTCGCCCGCCATCGACCCCGACGTGTCGAGCGCGATGCCGAGGCTCACCGGGACGCGCTCGCGGCTGAAATACGAGATCGGCTGCGCCACGCCGTCCTCGTAGACGACGAAGTCGTCCTGCGTCAGGTTCGGCACGAAGCGCCCGTACGCATCGGTGACGGTCGCCGAGACGTTCACCAGATCGACGCCGGTCTTGAACCGGAACTTCGGTTCCTGCTGCCCGCCGAGCGCGGGCGGAAGCAGGCACGCGACGACGACCAGCATCGCCGCTGCTGCGAGCGAGCGAAGACGAGTCGATCGCCGCCTGTCCATGACGAGCCTCCTCACCGGCGTCCCGCCGATGGCCTGTCGAGCGATGCCTGCTCCACCACCGCCGCGCGCGTGGTCGCCGGCGTGGCCGGCGGAACCGCCGCCCGCCGATCCACGTGCGGCACCGGCGCGGCGGCCACGCGGAACGTCAGCCGGTAGCGCGCCACGCGCTGTCCGGCTTCCACCGGAACCTCGAACGACGACTCGCCGCCCGGCGCCAGTTCCCGCTCGAGCACCGGCGCCTGGATCGTCCCGAGATGCCCGCCGTCGCGATCGAAGAGGAAGACGACGGCGCTCAGTTGCCGGACCGCGCTGCCCGTGGACGGGTTCCGCACGAGACCGTGGATCGAGAGGCGGCTGCCGCTGCGCGCGTGATCGAGCACCACCAGTTCGAGGGGCGAGGCGACGCGGGCCGCTGCGGGCGACATCGTGGCCGAGGGCTGGGGTTTCCCGTTCAGGGCCAGCACGACGGCGAAGACCACCAGCACCATGGCCGAGCCCAGCCCCACCGCGAGGACGAGACGCCGGCCGTTGCTGCGCATCGGTTCCTGCGCCACGAACAGGTCGGGCATGACCGCCGGCCTGGTGTGACGCGGCGCGTCCGCCGTGCGGGCCAGCACGAGGTCGGTCCACAGCGGATCGGCCGATTCGTCCCCGGGCGCGGCGTCCGCCGCGACCGACAGATCCGCGACCCGCTCGACGAACCGTCGCCGCTCCTGGCGCAGCACGCGCCACGTGATGACGCCCATCACCGACGCGATGCCCAGCGAGATGGCGGTGACCGCGACGAGCATGATGTCGACCATCGTCCTGCTCCCCAGCACCTACCGCAACCGGAACTCCACCGCGACTTCGACCTGCACGTCCACCGGCTGGCCCCGGCGCCGCGCCGGCGCGAACCGCCACTGGCGCACCGCCTCGATCGCGCGCTCGTCCAGCCCCGACCCGAGCCCCTGCAGCACGCGGACCTGGCCGACCGATCCGTCTCGCAAGACGACGACGTCGAGCACCACGTCGCCCGTGACCCCGCGCAGCCGCGCCGACTCGGTATAGGTCGGCTTGACCTCCCGCAGGATCGTGGGCGGCTCGACGCCGCTCCCGGGGCGATACGGCCCGCCGCCGGTGCCGCCGCCCGACCCCGGTCCGATGCCAGGGCCGTCGCCTTCGCCCAACCCCGTGCCCGATCCCGATCCGGCGCCCCCCCCGGTGCCCGTGCCGCGGCTCTCGGCCTGCGCGGCGCTCGTTTCCATCACACCCACCCAGTTCCGGTCATCGCCGGGCACCGGGACGATGGGCGCCATGATGGGGGGCAGCGACTCGGACGCCAGCACCTTCGGCGGTTCGGGCGGCGTCGCGGGCGCTTCGACCCTCGTCGGCGCCGATTGCGGGACCGGGCTGCTGACCCTCGCCGTGCCCTGGCGCTTCGCCGCCGGGGCCGGGGCTTTCATGCGTGCCCCGCCGCCGCCTCCGCCGCCGCCCGGGCCGGGAATCGCGAGGTAGACCATCCGCAGCGGCTGCGGCGCGTCCATCCTGGCCGCCGGCATCTGCGTGCTCCCGACCCCCAACCCGGCCACCATCACCAACACCGCGATTCCCGCCGCGTGCGCGCCCGCGGACGCCAGAGCCGGCACGCCCGACCGGCCTGTCCGCGGCGCCTGGCCGCCGAAAGGCGGGCGAGCGGCCTGCTCGCCACCCGTCCGACCCCTCCGCAGGCGCCTGACCAGCCGGATCGCGTCGGCGCGCGGCACCAGGACCCCGGACTCGCCGGCGGTTCCCAGTTCCGCGAGCACCGCGCCGAGCGGCGAGGCGGCTGCCCGGGCGATCTCCCGTGGCGTGAACGCTGGCGGCGCGGGTATGCTGGTGCTCACACCCGGGACAGGGGCAAGATCCCTGCCGCGGCCGATTCGTGCCCGCGTCTTCTCTTTTCGGCCGATCTCTACGCAAACTTGCACATGGGGCTGAAACAGGTCGGGCCCGACTGTGCCGTCGGCATGACACCCGGTGTTACCTGCGGAGGACTGGTGTCCAAGTCCTCGGGGGGCGTCACATGTTCTCCTTGTTCCGATTGCGCCGCGCCCGAGGGAGCCTCGACCTCATCGTCGGCATGGCCGGCGTGCGGCTGGGCGAGCGCCTGCTGCAGGCCGGGGCCGGCCATCCGCGGGCGTTCGCCGTTCTCGCCGGCAAGTCCGGTCTGACCGGCCGGGCCTGCGCCGTCGTGGATGCGCCCGCCGCCGCCCGGCCACTGGAAGCGGCGGCTGCCGAGGAGGGGGTGCTGGTCGAGGTGATCACCGCGCAGGGCGGCCTCTGGCCCTTCGAGGAGGGGTCGTTCGACGTGGGCCTGCTGGACGGGAATGCGCTCCTGGCGGCCGGTCCAGGCGAGCGCACCCAGCGGACTCGCGACATGCTGCGGGCCGTCCGTCCCGGCGGGCGGGTGCTGACCATCCTGGGGGATGACCGCGCCGTCGCGGCCCGGCTCGGGTTCGCCACCACGTCGGCGGCAACCGTCCTCCGGGGCCGCGAGCTGGCGGTCGGGTTGGAGATGGTGGGGTTCCGGCCGGTCCGGGTCCTGGCGGCGCGCGAAGGGATCCTGTTTGTCGAGGGATTCCGCCCGGCCGCCTGACCCGTGCTATCGGGGTCGTCGCCTGTCCATCAAAGTGATATAGTTCCTTCCCGTGAAAAGACCTGTTGATATCGCCCCAGCGACCGGAAAACTCGGTGTCATGTGCGTCGGCCTCGGGGCCGTGGCCACCACCTTCATCGCGGGTGTCTTCGCCGTCCGGAAAGGCCTCGCCATCCCCATCGGGTCGGTGACCCAGATGGGCACGATCCGCCTCGGCAAGCGGACCGACGGGCGGGCGCCCCTCGTGAAGGACTTCGTGCCCCTCGCCGGCCTGCATGACATGGTCTTCGGCGGATGGGACATCTTCGAAGACAACTGCTACGAGTCCGCCAAGAATGCCGGCGTGCTCGACGAGCGTCTGCTCGATCAGATCAAGCCCGAGCTCGAGGCCATCAAGCCCTGGAAGGCCGTGTTCGACCGCCAGTACGTGAAGCGGCTCGACGGGCCGAACGTCAAGAAGGGCAAGAACAAGAAGGATCTGGCCGAGCAGCTGCGCCAGGACATCCGGGACTTCAAGCAGGCCCACAACCTGAGCCGGCTCGTGATGATCTGGTGCGGCAGCACTGAAATCTTCCTGACCGAGGCGCCGTGCCACCAGTCGATTGAGGCGTTCGAGAAGGGCCTCGAGGCGAGCGACCCGGCGATCCCCTCGTCCATGATCTACACGTACGCCGCGCTGATGGAAGGCGTGCCGTACGCGAACGGCGCCCCGAACCTGTCGGTGGACGTGCCGGCGATGATGGAGCTGGCGCAGAAGCACCAGTGCCCGATCACCGGCAAGGACTTCAAGACCGGCCAGACGCTCATCAAGACCGTCATCGCGCCAGGCCTGAAGGCGCGCCTGCTCGGCGTGCAGGGCTGGTACTCGACCAACATCCTCGGCAATCGCGACGGCGAGGTGCTCGACGATCCGGAGTCGTTCAAGACGAAGGAAGAGAGCAAGAAGTCGGTGCTCGACTACATCCTGCAGCCCGACCTCTATCCCCAGCTCTACAAGGACATCTGCCACGTCGTCCGCATCAACTACTATCCGCCGCGCGGCGACAACAAGGAAGGCTGGGACAACATCGATCTGGTCGGCTGGCTCGGCTACCCGATGCAGCTGAAGATCAACTTCCTCTGTCGCGACTCGATCCTGGCGGCGCCGATCGTGCTCGACCTGGTCATCTTCCTCGACCTCGCCAAGCGCGCCGGCTGGAGCGGCATCCAGGAGTGGCTCTCGTTCTTCTTCAAGAGCCCGATGCACGCCAAGGGCCTCTACCCAGAGCACGATCTGTTCATCCAGTCGATGAAGCTGAAGAACACGTTGCGCTACCTGAAGGGCGAGGCACTCATCACGCACCTGGGCGCGGAGTACTACGATTAGGGGCCAGGGGCTAGGGACTAGAGGCTAGGCGCTAGTTTCGTACTCGGCCATTCCCACGTTGAGATTGGTGGGCGCCGGCTTCAGCCGGCGCCTGGTACCGGGTCCGGCTGAAGCCGGACCCCACGTCTGAAGCTGCAGGAGCCGATCCATGAACGGTCACGCATTGCTGAAGCCGGCCCTCTGGGGCGCGCTGGTGATTGGCGTGCTCTCCGGGTTGCCGCTGGTGAATATGGGCAACTGCTGCTGCTGCGCGTGGATCGTGTCCGGCGGCATGCTGGCGGCCTACCTCCTGCAGAACAACACGCCGGGGCCCATCACGATGGGGGACGGGGCGCTGGTCGGCCTGCTCGCCGGGCTGATGAGCGCGCTGGTCAACCTCGTGGTGTCGGTGCCCATGAATCTCCTCATGGGGCCGGTCCAGCAGCGCATCCTCCAGCGGCTGATCGAGTCGCAGCCGGACATGCCGGACAACCTGCGCCAGGCCTTCGACAACGTCGGCGGCGGTGCCGTGAGCGTCTTCACCATCGCGCTCGGCTTCCTCATGTCGCTCATCCTCGGGGCCGTGTTCGCCACGCTGGGCGGGCTGCTCGGGGCGTTCTTCTTCAAGAAGAAGGACGTGCCGGCCCAGCCGCCGCCGGTGCCGGTCGTCTAGGCTGCGGCGCCGGCGGCCGGCGGCCACTGCGCAAACCGCTGGACACGGGGCACCGGCGTCACGGCCCGCCGCAAACCGCTCGACGCGGCGGATAAACGCGTCTCCAGGAATCTGTCTGTTGTCGCGCGGGGCCCCACTTCGTCACCCCACGCGGATGTCGGTCCTTTCGACGCGTTTTTCGTGCGATCGTGATCGCCGCGCTCGCATGGTTTGCCGCGTGCCGTGACGCCGTCGCGCCAGGTCCTGCTTCCCGAATCCCCAATCCCGAATCCCCAATCCCGAATCCCTAATCCCGCTCCCGCCGAGTGCCGATACACTGATATCGTGATCACCGTCACCCACCTGTCAAAGAAGTACGGCACGTTCGTCGCGGTCGACGACCTCTCCTTCGAGGTGGAACACGGTGAGGTGCTGGGCTTTCTCGGCCCGAACGGGGCGGGAAAGACCACCACCATGCGCATGGTCACCGGCTTTCTCCCGCCCAGCACCGGGCGGATCCGGATCGGGGGATTCGACCTGCTCGAGGACCCGGTCAAGGCGAAGCGCTGCGTGGGGTATCTCCCGGAGAACCCGCCGGTCTACCCGGAAATGTCCGTTCGCCACTACCTCCGGTTCGTGGCGGCCCTGAAGGACGTCCCGGCGAGCCGGATGAAGACGGCCGTGGGGCTGGCCATCGAACGGGCCAGGCTCGGCGAAGTGGCCGACAAACGCATCTCCAAATTGTCCAAGGGTTTCCGGCAGCGCGTGGGCCTGGCGCAGGCCATCGTGCACGAGCCGCCTGTCCTCATCCTGGACGAGCCGACCTCCAGCCTCGACCCGAAGCAGCGCTACGAAGTGCGGGAGCTGATTGCCGAGCTCAAGGGCAAGCACACGGTTATCCTGTCGACGCACATCCTGCCGGAGGTGAGTGAGGTCGCCGACCGCGTCTTCATCATCGACCGTGGCAAGGTGATGGCCGTCGACACGCCAGCGCGGCTGGGCGAGCGCCTCAAGGGGCGCGACGTCGTCCGGGCCGAGATCGCCGGCATCGACGCCACCGACGCCGCCGCGCGGGCCGCCGTGCAGGCGGCGCTGGCGGGCGTCGCCGGGACCCTGGGCGTCGCGGTGGACGCGGGCGCCGCCGGCACGCTGCAGGCCCGCATCGAGAGCGAGGTGGGCGTCGACCTTCGCGCCGACGTGGCCGCGCTGGTGGTCGGGCGCGGGTGGCGGCTGCTCGGCCTGGCCGGCGAGACGCTGTCGCTCGAGGACATCTTCCTGAAGCTCACCAGCGACGAACACAAGGAGCAGGGCTGATGCGACACGCGCTGGCCATCGCCCGCCGGGAGCTCGAGTCGTACTTCTTCTCGCCGATCGCCTACGCGGTGCTCGCCATCTTCACGTTCGTCTCGGGCCTGTTCTTCACGAACATGCTCGTCTGGTACATGCGCCAGTCGGCGCTGGCCGACGCGCAGATCAGCAAGTTCGGCTACTCCGAACAACAGTTCGACGTGCCGACCGTCGTGCTCGCGCAGTTCTTCCAGAACCAGGCGTTCCTGCTGATGCTGGCCGTCCCGCTCCTGACCATGGGGCTGATCACCGACGAGCGGCGGAAGGGCACGCTGGAACTCCTCATGACGTCGCCGGTGGGTGGCGGCGAGATCGTGATGGGGAAGTTCATTGGCGCCTTCTCGTTCCTCGCGATCCTCCTGCTGCCGCTCCTGCCGATGTTCGCCTTCATGCGGGTCGGCGGGTCCTGGGAACTCGGCGTCATCGCCAGCGGCCTGCTCGGGCTGCTCCTGTTCGGCGGCGCGCAGATCGCGCTGGGCCTGTTCGTGTCGTCGCTCTGCGAGAACGCCCTGGTGTCGGCGATCGGGACCTACGGCCTGCTCATCACGATGCAGTTCATCGACACGACCTCGTCGGCGACTGAGTCGTTCTGGGTGAAGCTGCTCGGATACTTCTCGTTCTACATGCGGCAGCAGAATTCCACGCGGGGCATCGTGGCCCTGGCGGATGTCGTGTACTTCGCCTCGTACATCGCGCTCGGCCTCTTCCTGGCGCAGCGCTCGATCGAGGCCATCCGGTTCAAGCGGACATGAAGAAATACGCGTTCCTGCCCGGCGCCGTCATGACCGTCGGAGCGGCGCTCTGGGCGGCATTCACGCAGCAGTGGAGCCTGCCGGCTCTCGTCCTGGGCGCGGGCGGCCTTCTGGCGCTCGGCGTTGGCGCCGCCGCCAACCGGCGGGCCATCGGGGAGTGGCTGGCCGATCCGCGCGGGGTGTTCGCGATCAACTCCATCCTGTCCACCATGCTGCTCGCGGCCATTCTCGTCCTGGTGAACGCCACCGTCGGGATGCGCGCCATCAAGTTCGACTGGACCGAGGCCGGCCGCAATACGCTGACGGCAGAAACGCGGACCATCCTGCAGGCCCTCACGAAGGACGTGCAGGTGGTGCAATACGGCCGCGCGCGCGATCCGCTGGTGGACGGCAAACTCTCGGCGTTCAGGGCCGGAAGCTCGCGCATCCGCACCGACTTCGTCGACATCGACAGTGCGCCGCAGGCGGTGAAGCAGTACTCCCTGACCAGGCCCGGCACCGTCGTGATCCAGTCCGGAGATCGCTTCCGGAAGGTCGAAAAGGTCACCGAGCCGGCGCTCACGACGGCCATCCTGCAGGTGACCGGTTCGACCGAACCGCTCATCTGCTTCGCCACGGGCGAGGGGGAACACGGGCTGGCCGACACCGGCGCGCAGGGTCTGTCGGGGCTCGCCTCCGTGCTGACCGCCTCCAACTACAAGCCGGATCGCATCAGCCTCACACAGGGAGAGGTGCCGCAGTTCTGTACCGCACTGGTCGTCGCGGGCGTGCCGAACGGCATCTCCAGCGACGCGCTGGAGCGTCTCTCCAGCTACGTGGTGCGCGGCGGCCGCATCGCGCTGCTGCTCGACCCGCCGGTTGATTCGAAGCTCGTCGAGTATCTGAGGCGGTTCGGCATCCAGGTCGGGCAGGGCGTGATCGTCGAGACCTCAGGCGCCGGCCGCGCCGTCGGCGCCGGTCCCGAGAGCCCGATCGGCCTCGTGTACCACGAGCACCCGGTCACGCGGGGCTTCGAGCAGCGGACGCTGTTCGGCGGGGCGGTGCCGCTCGCGATCATCAACACCGACATCGGCATCCCCAAGCCGCTGGTCTCCACGGGTGAATCGACCTTCGAGCGCGCCGACCTCATGAGCCGGTCGACCGACTTCCGGCCGGGGCGCGATCGGCGCGGGCCGTTCGTGCTGGCCGTGGCCAACCAGATCCCACGCGGCACGCGTGATGCCAGGCTGCCGGAGCCGCGCCTCGTCGTCGCCGGGGACTCGGATTTCCTCACCAACGCCCTCCTGACGCTCACGCCGAACCGCGATCTGGCCATGCGCATCATCGCGTGGCTCGCCGGCGAGGAGGAAACGCACATGGTCAGTGTCGAGGAGCGGCAGAACCGCCGCATCTCGATGACCGAGGCGCAACTGACGCTCATGCGCGTGGTCAATTTCGGGCTCCTGCCCCTGATTCCGGTGCTGGCAGGCCTCATCCAGTTCATCCGGTCCCGCCGCTGAGTGCTTCGGCTCGCAATTACGGCCACGATTGGTTCCCGGCAGTCGTGGCCGGTTGCCCTCGCTCAGCACTCAGTCCTGAGGGCACAAATACGTAGCCGTACTTGTGCATCGACGGACTGAGGCCCGGTCGCCGGCGTCTGCGGGGGACATCTGCTCCGGGCGTCCCCCCCGCGGCGGCCACCGGGACGTGTCGCTTCGCGCCACCGCACCCTGAAAACTGATGTGACGGGCCGTGAAATCGCACGCAGTTGTGCCGGTAGGGCTAAGGTCCGCAAGGAGATAGACCGAGAAACACCCCAGGAGGCGAACAGCCCGTTGGGCGCGCCGTCTCCGCCTTGACTGGGGTGCCGAACATGGAACGCAGAACTCGACGCTGGCTCGCCAACGCTGGACTCGTCACGCTCGTCGTCGTGACGACCTCGACCCCGTGTTTCGCGCAGGGCGGGACGCAGGGGCAGGGCCGCGTCGCCGTGCCGCTGGTTCAGCAGGCGCCCATGCCACCGACCCACGCGGGCCTGGGGCCGCAAAACCCGCTCCTGTCACCGATGGCGGTGAGCCAGATCGAGGAAGGGCGCCGCTCGGAGACGATGGACCAGCCCATCTCGCTGAGCTTCGCCGAGCCGATCGCCATCCGTGAGTTGCTGATGCTGCTCGTGCGCGACACCAGTCTCAGCGTCGTGCCGGATCCCGACGTGGACGGCACCTTCACCGGCGAGTTGAAGAACGTGACGCTGCGCCAGGCGCTCGATCTGATCCTCCGCCCGCAAGGGCTCGATTCCACGTTCCACGAGAACATCCTGCGCGTCATGCGCCGGCAGGTCGAGACGCGGTTGTTCCAGATCAACTACGTGGCGACGCGGCGGTCCGGCTCGCGCGGCACGGGCTCCTCAAGCAACAGTGGCACCAACACCGGCGTCGGCGGCGGGGCCGGCGTGGGCGGCGGCGGTGGTGGAACCGGCGGTGGCGCCGGGTCGGGCAACGGCGGGTTCGGGTTCGGCGGCACCCAGGCGTCGGTGTCCGGGACGGACTTCGGCGACGTGTTCGAGGAGTTGACGGCGGGGATCCAGACCCTGATCTCCGAGGCCGGCCGGACCAACCTGGATCGCAAGGCCGGCCTGCTGCAGGTGACCGACTACCCGGCGAACCTCGACAGAATCGCGGTCTACATCGAAACCTACGAGAACCGGGTGCTGCGCCAGGTGCAGATTGTCGCCAAGATCATTGAGGTCGAGCTGCGCGAGGAATTCTCGGCCGGCATCGACTGGAACACGGTGTTCCGCAGCGCGGGCAACGCGGTCACGGTGACGCAGCGCCTGGCGGCGACGCGCGGCTCCGGCGCCTTCACCATGGGCGTCCACATCAAGGACTTCACGGGCATGCTCGAGGCTTTTGCGAGCCAGGGCAAGGTCAACGTGATGGCCAGCCCCCGCGTGATGGCGATGAACAACGAGCCGGCCGTCATGCGGGTGGGCACGCAGGACGTCTTCTTCGTGACGACGTCGCAGGTGGATGCGACCACGGGGCAGATCCTGCAGACCGTGGTGACGCCGCAGTCCATCACGGAAGGCATCGTGCTGAGCGTGACGCCCCAGATCAGCGGCGACGGCATCATCCACATGAGCATCACGCCGAGCATCACCGAGCGGACCGGCACGGCGACCTCGCGCCTGGGCGACCAGGTGCCGATTACCAGCGTCAGGGAGACGGACACGCTGGTCCGGGTGCACGAAGGCGAGACCATCGTCATCGCCGGTCTGATGCAGGACCGGACTTCGGTCGAAAAGAGTAAGGTGCCCGTGCTGGGGGACGTGCCCCTGGTGGGCGGCCTGTTCCGCCGGGAGGAGCGGATGAAGCGGAAGACCGACCTGATCATCCTGCTGACGGCCACGGTCATGGCACCCGGCGAAATCGCCGCGACCGCTGCCGCGGATCAGCAGCGGTTGTACGAACAGCAGCGCACGCCAGTCCGCAAATAGTCGAGGGCACGCCAGCCATCCGGTTACGAACAGAGGCCGATCATGTACGAGGATTTCTTCGGGTTCGTCGAGAAGCCGTTCAATCTGACGCCAGACCCGAAGTATCTCTACCGAAGCGAGTCGCACGCCAACGCCTTCGAGCTGCTGCAGTACTCCGTGCGGCGGCGCGAAGGCTTCGTGGTGGTCACCGGTGACATCGGCACCGGCAAGACCACCCTGTGCCGCGCGCTGCTGGAGCAGATCGATCGCCGGACGTTCACCGCCCTCGTCCTCAACCCGTTCCTGTCCGAGGACGACCTGCTGAAGCTCATCCTCCAGGATTTCGGCGTGGTGTCCCGCAGCGACGTGAAAGCCGGGCGTCTGGCCGGCGTCAGCAAGCAGGAACTGATCGACACGCTCTACGACTTCCTCCTGGGCCTGCTGCCGCTCCAGGCGAGCGCGGTGCTCATCATTGACGAGGCGCAGAATCTGCCGCTGCAGGTGCTCGAACAGCTGCGGATCCTCTCGAACCTCGAGACCGACAAGGAGAAGCTGCTCCAGATCATCATGGTGGGCCAGCTGAACCTGCAGCCCTTGCTGAGGTCGCCCGAGCTCCGGCAGCTCGACCAGCGGGTGTCGATCCGCTACCAGCTGAAGCCGCTGACGCGTGAGGAGACGGCCGCCTACATCTCGCATCGGCTGCACATCGCCGGCGGGGCGCACGCGGTGGCCTTCACGCCGAAGGCGCTGCAGTACGTGCACCGGTACTCAGGCGGCATCCCGCGCCTGGTCAACCTGGTGTGCGACCGGGCGCTGCTCGGCGCGTTCTCCGCGCGGTCGAACCGGGTGACCCACGATCTCATCGAGCGCGCCGCGGAGACGCTGGACCTGCAGCCCGTCGAACGCTCGCGTTTCGCGTGGCTGCGCCGGCGGGCCCCGCTCGTGGCCGGGGCGCGGCGCAGTGCCTCGCCCGTGTCCTACAGGTGATGTCGTGAGCCGGATGCTTGACGCGTTGCGTCAACACAAACGGGTGTCCATCAGCCCTGACGAACGCCCGCGCCGTCCGGCGGCCGAGGAGAACATCCTCGCCTCGCTCGGGTACTCGATCCGCGACGAGCCCCCCAGCCGCTTCCCGTCGGCGCTGCGCGTGGTGGTCGGCATCATCCTGCTGATCGCGACGGCGCTGCTGCTCTGGCAGGTGGCGGCGATGAACCGCCTGGTGCCGATCGGCCCGTTCTCGATCCTGTTTCCGTCCGGTGACACCGCGAGCCAGCGGCCGGTGCCGGGCAACCAGCTGCTCATCGTGCGGCCCCGGCCGGCAGAGCCCGCGCCCGCGGCGCCGCAAGTGAGTGCGCCGGCGGCCACGCCCGCCGCGCCGCCCCCGACGCCGGTAGCGCCGCCCGCCGCGCCCGCCGCGTCGCCCCCGACGCCGGCCGCGTCGTCCGCCGTGACGCCGGCACCCGTGAAGGTGGCGCCCGCGCCGCCCCCGACGCCGGC
>Ga0315292_10000177_pt1 | contig 26755 bp, 27 predicted proteins | sample YL17G13_0_MG_FD_204029 | JGI IMG/M metagenome (GOLD analysis project Ga0315292, IMG submission 204029) | Sediment microbial communities from Yellowstone Lake, YNP, Wyoming, USA - YL17G13_0 | ecosystem: Environmental > Aquatic > Freshwater > Lake > Sediment | place: USA: Wyoming | collected... | reverse complement strand
CGGCAGCCGCTGAGGGTCGTTCGCGCTTCAGAGGTACTTTCGACGCACAAAATGGGCACGTCCGGAAGGCTCGGTGGCAAGGCGGAGCCGGCTTTCGTCGGCAGCGGAAACACGGTCACCTTCTGTTTGGCATATTTACGCGAGTATTTCGTGTAGGAGCCCAAACGTGAGCCGTAGTCCTCGTAGATGTTGTTGACCTTGAAGATCGAGTCGTGGACTGCAACCGGGACCTCATGGTCGCTCAGTAACTTGGTCAACTCCTGGGCGGTGCCGATCGTTTCACAAAGTAACACCGGATAGACGCCGTGTTTGATCATGCTCTGGATGGTCTCCAGCAGCCGGTCTTTTTCGCGCTTGCGGTTGGGCATCGACTGGCTGGGGTCTGGATGCGCTGCCCCGAGCACTAAAACCTGCGCCTTTTTCAGCTGCATGGCGCGCACGGTCGGGATCCGATGCGGCTGCAGCTGAGGCGCGTAGAGCAATTTGCCTTGGTCGGTCTCGACAAAAAGCGAGGCGCCACCGAGCACTGATCCCGACGGCAGCAGCTCGATCCGCAGTCTGCCGATGGAGAAAGGACGGTTATATTGGCACTTCAGTGCATTGGGCTTTTTGCGGAAGGCCTCGAGGATTTTGATCGTTTCCTCGGTCGCAATGACCTGTGGGACTTTCGGATGGAACGTCGTCGAAGCTGCGGACAGAAAGGAGAGGTCCCCACTGTCCTGAGCGTCCAGCCATAGGATGGAGTTGGCCAGATGCAGCCCGTCGTCGGTCTGTTTGACTTGCATGGTGCTGGATTTAACTCCGCTCTTCTTCGTCACCCTCGCAAGGCCTCAGACCAGCATAGACACTTTTTAACATGATCCTGCTTATATTAGACGCCAGAGCTCGCGTCAAGTTGTCGAGTTTGCTGAAAAATATCGGGCAGTTTTTCAGTATCCCGAATGGCCGAAATTGCGCCGGTCTTGGTACTTACTGTAGTAGGTCATGCGCAGGTAAAAGACATCAAAGGTGGTGGCCCCCTCGAGTGAGCCGTTGTTGATCTGCTGGTAAAGCGCCAAGTATTCGCGGTAGGTGCGCTGGATTTTAGCGAACACCACCCGCTGAGTTTCATAGGCGACACCCATTCCTGCATTAGCCATGATGCTGACCTCCGTAGGTAGTCTCGGCGTACTTTGCGTCGTGCTTTAGGCCTTTTTTATGGGTACCGAGAAAGAACCGGATTTGCCAGGAGTTGTAGGGCTTAAGAGGTGGGCTGTGGATCGACTCGGGGTGCTTTGGTCTGCTATGATCGCGGCGGCGTGATGTTGGGCGTTAGGAGCGATGAAGCGGCGGAACTCTGCATGTGGTGGGTACCTCTTATTGCGGCCGGATTGATTGGAGCGACCTTGCTCGCTTTGCACGGTGTGCATCAGCGCCGGCAGGCCTCTGGTGCGAAGGCTTATCGGCGCCGGTTTATCCAGCTAGTGGCACAGCTGGAACTGGTGACAACTAACGTTAACCAGCTTGGTTTGCAGGTGCACCAAGTCAAGGAGCCCCGGCTTTTGGACTATTGCGAGGGTACTCTGCGTATCCTCGAGACTCTACTTGGTGCGATGCGCAAAATTCCCCCGTTTGGCACCGATCTCGGGACCCTTGATGCAGCGGTGTTTCTCGTCAAGGATTGCCGCCAACGAGTCGCGCGGATCACCAAGGCCTTTGCTGCCATCAACCGCGGCGAGGAGCCGAATCTCAATGAGCTGTTCATGGGTGAGGCCCAAGGTCAGGGTAAGTCTGGCCTGAAGGTGACGGGTTGTTATTTTTGTTCGCGGCCGGTGATCGTCGAGCGCTTTGCCGAAGTAAGGGTTCGACTCGACGGCGCCGCCAAGGATGTGATCAGCTGTAAGACTTGCCGCGACCAGCTGTCGACCAGCCGCAAAGTCAAAGTGCTGCACTTTATCTTCCAAGGTAAGCCGTTGCATTGGTCGCAGGTGCCGGATTACAAGCCAAGTGAGGAGTTTTGGGGCATTAACAAGACGGGTGACCCTTTGGCTGCAGGCCTCACCAAGCTCTCTCCAGCGAAGGCTCGACACTTAGTACTGGTCCAGCCGGCCACTGAGGCGCATCATCCGGAGTAGCTTGGACGAGGATCGTCCGTGATTTAGCCGTGTTCATCGCAGCCAGCGGCTGCGATTCAATCTGACAGCCATTTTTGGGAGGAATCTTCATGAGAGAACCAGTACGCGTCGCCATCACCGGAGCGGCGGGACAGATCGGCTACAGTTTGCTCTTTCGCCTCGCTTCAGGGGAAGTCTTCGGCGCTGATACACCTGTTGAGCTGAATATGGTCGAGCTGCCTGCTGCGGCAAAAGTCGCGGAAGGCACGGCGATGGAGCTTGAGGACTGCGCCTTTAAGACCCTCAAGAAAATCACGATTCATGACACCCCTGAAAAGGGCTTTGAGGGCGTTAACTGGGCCCTCTTGGTTGGCTCCAAGCCGCGCGGACCTGGCATGGAACGCAATGACCTGATTCGTGACAACGGTCATATCTTCGTTGGTCAAGGCAAGGCCTTGGCCAGAGCGGCCAGCAATGTCAACGTCGTGGTCGTCGGCAACCCCTGTAATACCAATGCCTTGATCGCACAGCACAACTGTCGCGATATCGCCCCGACCCGCTTTACGGCGATGACCATGCTGGACGAGAACCGCGCCAAGTATCAATTGGCGAAAAAGGCCGGCGTGGACGTCCGCGAAGTACAGAACTTAGCGATCTGGGGCAACCACAGCTCGACGATGGTTCCTGACTTTGAAAATGCCACGATCGGCGGCCGTCGAGTCACCGACGTGATCACCGATCGGGCTTGGCTTGAGGGTGAGTTCTTCACCACGGTGCAAAAGCGCGGCGCTGCGATTATTGCGGCGCGCGGCAAATCTTCCGCCGCTTCCGCTGCTGGAGCTTGTATTGACCAAATCAAAAATTTACTGCGAAAGACTCCTGCTGGAGAGTGGTTCTCTATGGCGGTGGCCAGCGACGGCAATGCCTACGACGTACCCGCAGGGCTGATCTTCTCCTTCCCAGTACGCTCGCTCGGCGATGGCAAAGGTTATGAGATCGTCAAGGACGTCAAATTGAGTGACTTCGCCAAGAAGAAGATTGCCGAGACCACCAAGGAGTTGCTCGAGGAGCGCGAGGTCGTGAAGAACATGCTCGTCAAATAGACGGCGCAGTTGACCCTCGAAGCGGTGGGCTCATATACTTGGGTATATGAACCATCGCTTTTTCACGTTGTCCTTCGTCGTTTCGCTGGTCCTGTCTGGCTGCTTACCTGCGCAGTTGGATAAATACCGCCACTCAGAGCAACGGCTGAAGCCGACCTCTGACGCAGGCGCCACGGCCTCGCGGCGGGAGTCAGCGCCTCCGCCGGCACCTCCTGCGCAGCCGACTACGCCGCCGCCGCCACGTGCAACCATCTATGCCCTCGACAAGCAAACCTACCGCTTTGCCCTGCGCGATGCCGACGTGTGGGACGCAATCTTGACGGTGTTGCTGCACAACTACAATCTGACGATCGCCGACCGGCAAGGTGGCATCATCTCAACCGAGTGGGACAGCTTCTTTCTTGGCGGCGGAGTGTACCGCAACAAGCTGTCGCTGCGCTTGATTCGTTCGGGCAACGGGCTGTGCGACCTGACCGTCCATAACAACGTCGAGCGCCTGCGCGATGCCTCCCAGGCCGCCGTAGGAACCATGGGAGCGACCTGGTTGCCGGCCTCTGATCCCGGTAACGAGGTCATTCGCATTGTCCAGAACCTAGCGTTGGTGCTGAATCAGCCGCCTCCAGTGACGCCGCCAAATGGCCAGGTGGCGACGTCGGTAGATGCCGAGCGGCCCATCATAACAAGATGATATCAATGATTTAAGGTCCGTCCCCCGCCGGACTTTGGCTTGACAGTCGGAGCTTCGATCTTATGCTCTGCCTTGAATGCTTTTTTCACGGCCTCATCGGCGGTAGCTAAACCTGGCGCGAGGATTTCATGGCAAAACGGCTGTTTCTTTTTATCCTAACCAACCTGCTTATCATGGCGATGCTGTCGATCGTCTTGTCGGTGCTGGGTATTCGCCCCTATCTGTCCGCCCAGGGCATCGACTATTCCTCGCTCATGGCCTTCTGCGCGGTCTGGGGCATGGGCGGTTCCTTGATCTCGCTGATGCTGTCAAAGACCATGGCCAAGTGGATGATGGGCGTGCAGATCATCGATCCAAATACGACCCAATCCGATCAGCGGGAGTTGGTGGCCTTGGTGCACCGCCTGGCGACTTCGGCAGGCCTGCCAAAGATGCCGGAAGTCGGCGTCTACGACAGTCCTGAGGTCAACGCCTTCGCGACCGGCCCAAGTCGCTCCAATGCCTTGGTTGCGGTGTCGACTGGGTTGATCAGTCGGATGAACCGGGGCGAACTCGAAGGGGTTTTAGGCCACGAGGTGAGCCACATCGCCAACGGCGACATGGTGACGATGACCCTGCTCCAAGGTGTGGTGAATGCCTTTGTGATGTTTTTTGCCCGCATCGCGGCCTTTGCTGTGGCCCAAGCGATGCGTGGTGATGACGATCGGTCGCCGTCCTACTTGGTCCAGCAGCTGCTGGTGTTTGCCTTTGACATCGTCTTTGGCTTGCTAGGCTCCATGGTGGTTTGCGCCTTTTCCAGGCACAGGGAGTTTCGCGCTGATTCCGGCGGAGCACGCTTGGCTGGTCGGGACCGAATGATCGGCGCCTTAGATTCGCTGCGCCGTACCCAACAGCTGGTTGACTCGCGGCAGTCGGGGTTTCAAAGCCTGAAGATTGCGGGAGCTCCGAAGGGCATTATGGCGCTGCTGATGACCCACCCACCGCTTGAGCAGCGAATTGAGCGTCTCAAGTCGGCCCAGGCTTGAACCTACAGGTCCAGCGTTCTGGCGAGTGCCGGCGCCGACAGGGGGCCTCTTTCGGGAGAAAGGCCCGAAACTCGTCGGCTTCGGCTCGGCTAGAAGGTCGAGGCACAAAGCGCACTAGGCTATTGCTGACCTCTAGCGGGACCAGTTCGAGTAGGGTTTGATCGCCTTCGGAGCGTGGCAGCCGCAAGCGAACCGCCAGGCCGCTTTGGTCATCCTGCGCCGGCTCGCTGCCAAAGGCAAAGTTGCCCAGCGAGTAGAGGATAGGGCGGCCCCGATAGACTTCCATGTTTTGCAGGCGGTGGGGATGGTGGCCGATCACGAGGCTGGCTCCTGCGTCGATGGCGAGGTGGGCCAGCTCAATTTGATAGGCCATCGGCGCGCTGCGCTCTTCTTGCCCCCAGTGAAAGGCCGCGACGGTAAAATAGCCGGCTGTGGCGCACGCGCCGACTTGTTCGGAGACCGACTTTGGTGCGGCCGAGGCTGTTCCGGCTCGGCTCTTGGTTGCCCAAAAGCTGATCGGTAAGGTCCGCGAGAAGGCCAGAAGGCATACCGTCTGCCCCGGTAGCCGGATCAAGACGGGGGCCGCTGCAGCAGCAGCATTGATTCCAGCCCCGCCATAGGTGACCCCCGACCGGCTCAGCGCCGCAACGGTCGAAAGCAGGCCTTGGAAGCCAAAATCCATGGCGTGGTTATTGGCCAGAGTGACGATATCGATCCGCGCAGCACTTAGGATGTCGCCGCTGTCTAACGGCATAGGGAGTAAAAAGTGCTTATATTCGTAGGGAATCGGGGTGTCTGTGATGACACCTTCGAGGTTGGCGATATTGTGTTTGGCGGAATTCAGCAGACTTATCGAGGCGGCGAATAGGTTTGGATTGCGTGCTGAGGATTGGGTTTGAGTGACAGACTTGGCGCTGAGCATGACGTCACCGAAAAACTGCAGGTCTGCCGCCTCGGGGTTAGATTCAGCCGTCGCGGTGGCTGACGCTGAACTTAGAGCAAGGCTAAAGCCGAGAAATATGTGAGATATTTTAGGATGCACGGGTCCGCACAACAGATGAGGTAGCGAAACATATGGCGTATGATACCATGCTCCGGTCGCAAGGAGAGATGGCCGAGTGGCTTAAGGCGGCGGTCTTGAAAACCGTTGTGGGGCAACTCACCGGGGGTTCGAATCCCTCTCTCTCCGCCACAAATATGATCTGCCTGTTTTCATTCACAAATCCAGGCCTCACCCAAAATTTTGTCAACTTTTTGTCAACCGGCGCTAACCTGTCCCTTCATGCCCCACAAATTTTTCTATTAAATTAATTTGTTATATGAATCGGCTCAAGTTCTCCGCCAATTTCGCCGATTAGTCGTACAATTAGTCGTACGGTTTGTGTTAAACTCGTACAAGGAGGCGTTGTATTATGCTGTTCGTACAGACTGTAACCGCAAGCCAACTTCGCGATAAGTTGAGAGATTTACTTTCACGGGTGACGGGCCGAAGTGTCCTCCAAATCGTCCATCGCGGCCAGCCGATCCGTGTGCTCATGACCCAAGAGCATTACCTAACCTTGTTGGGCAAGGTAGCCGCATTTGAGAGCGGCGCAGGAAATGCGGTACCGCACAAGTCAGCCGACGAAGTTGCCCGTCGGGTGGCGGAAGCAGCCGAGCACCTGCTTGCCGACGAAGAACGACCACACGGGAAGAGCGTCAATGGCTAATGTCGAGTGGACGCCCCAAGCATGGGCAGCCCACGAGGCATACGCGCTCGGGCTGTATATCGAGTTCGGCTTCGAAACTATGCAGGACTACCTCCGGCTGATCGACGAGGCCGTTGAATTCATCAAGAGCCATCCTTTAGTGGGATCACCGACAATCTCGCAGGCGCCAAATCGTCGAGTCAAACTTACATTGCGGAAGCAGTACCAGGTACACTACGACTTCGATCAAGCCGGCGGCAAGGCCGTCATTGTCGCGGTTTTCAAGTGACCTCGCTTTTGTCAACTTTTGTCAACCTCATCACGGGAAACGCCGAGGAAACCGGAGCAACGGAAGGACATCGGCAGTCAGCTCATTGTTTTGTAAAACTAGTAACTTGCACGTGTTTTCAGAATGTTGCGACTTTCAGCGGTTCGAATCCCTCTCTCCGCCACTCCCCCCTAAAAGCGCCTAATTCAATAAATGTACCGCTTATCTTGCGGCCGGAGCCGCAGCAAAAACCAGCGACTAACTAGAGCCGATGTTTTTGCCAAAGAAGATGAGTAAAGCTTTGACGGCCTGGGCCCTTAGCAAGTATAACCCTTGCTCGCGGGTCATCCGCTTTTGATTCCCAGTTGATCTAGCGTGTTTTGGAGAGATGGCCGAGTGGCTTAAGGCACGGCCTTGCTAAGGCCGCGTACGGGAAACTGTACCGTGGGTTCAAATCCCACTCTCTCCGCCACCCTTCTCCGCTCAAGATTCGCTCCATATGGTCTTTTCTTCTTTCTAGCGCCAACGACCTGACTGCCAAATATCCGAATGACCTGGCGTGATCCGTCCTGTAATCACCTATTGGTTTTTTGATCCTTGCCAGGAGTTGAATGATGCCGAGTCAAGTTGGTCCCTTGCCCCATCAATTGGGTTTGCGCATGCCGGCAGAATGGGCGCCCCACGCTGCGACCTGGATGAGCTGGCCGTTTGACGAAGAGATGTGGTGGGGCAAGCTGAGCGAGGTGCGTCGCGAGTATGCCGACCTGGTGCGGACGATTGCACGCTTTGAGCCGGTGCATCTGCTGCTGCGAGACGATGAGGCGGTAGAGAGCGCTAAGGCGGCCCTCAAAGGCGTCGGCAACGTCTTGATGCACCGAGTCCCCTTGGACGACGTGTGGCTGCGCGATAATGGCGCCATCTTTGTCCTGCCGCGGCCCGGCTTTGTCGGCCAAGGTGGTGAGCCAGGGACGGCGATGATCAATTGGGGCTTTAATGCTTGGGGCGGGAAGTACGACTGGGAGCAGGATAACCAGGTGCCTTTGGCGATGGCCGCGCTGCTCGGTCAGCCACGCTTCGATGCTGATCTCATCATGGAGGGGGGCTCGCTAGACGTCAATGGAGCTGGCCTTTGCTTAACGACGGAGCAATGCCTGCTGACGCCAACGCGCAATCCGGGGTTTGGCAAGGAGCAGCTAGAAACCTACTTAAGAGACTATCTTGGCATCACGCAGGTCGTATGGTTGCGCCAGGGCTTAGAGGGTGATCACACCGATGGCCATGTCGACACGATTTCGCGGTTTACCGGACCAACGACCGTCGTGACCTCGGTGCCAGTCGCCGGGACCTCGTCCAATGATCCAAATATTGCAACTATGCGCGAAAATCTGGAGATTTTGCAGCAGGTGCGGTTGCCCTCGGGTGAGCCTCTGACGGTGCTAGAACTACCGCTTCCAGAAGAGCCGCTGGCCCTAGCCGATGGTCAGCGACTGCCGGCGACGTACGCGAATTTTTACGTCTTGAACGATGCGGTGATCGTGCCTCAATATGGGGACGCGCAGGACGATCAAGCCCTCCAGGTGCTTAAAAAGGCCTTTCCAGATCGCCAGGTGATCGGCCTATCGTCGCGCTACCTGATCACCGGGGGCGGCAGTTTTCACTGCTTGACCCAGCAGCAGCCAAAGGCCTTTCTATGAGCCAAACGACCAATCAGGCGACCCAAACGATGCGCTTGGCCCTGATTCAAATGCAGGTCGGCACGGATATGTTGGCCAACTTGGCCAAGGCCAAGACCTTGGTGCGGCAAGCGGCCGCGGCGGGTGGCCAGGTGATCTTACTGCCGGAGCTGTTTGCCCAGCAGTATTTTTGCCAAGTCGAGCGCGAGGAGTTTTTTAGTTGGGCGCATCCTGTGGAGCGGCACCCTTTTTTAGAGGATTTTGGGCATTTGGCTGCCGAACTTGGGGTGGTGCTGCCGGTCAGCTTCTTTGAGCGCTCGGGCCCGGTGTACTACAACAGCGTAGCGATGTTCGATGCTGATGGAAGTCGGCTCGGAGTGTACCGCAAAAGCCATATTCCCGACGGCCCCGGCTATGAAGAGAAGTACTATTTCGCTCCGGGCGACTCCGGCTTTAAGTCGTGGTCGACTCGCTTTGGCCGCATCGGCGTCGGCATCTGCTGGGACCAGTGGTTCCCAGAATGCGCGCGTGCCATGGCCTTGCAGGGGGCTGATCTGTTGTTATACCCCACGGCGATTGGCAGCGAGCCAGCCGACCAAGTGTCGACGCCTAACACTCCGGCGATGTGGCAGCGGGCCATGATCGGCCATGCGGTGCACAATGCCGTCTACGTGGCTGCGGCAAACCGCATCGGCGTCGAGCGATTCGATGCCTCCAGCTGCACCTTTTACGGCCATTCCTTTGCCACCGATTACCGGGGCGAGATGTTGTGCGAGGGCCAGCCCGGCTTTGAGGGCATACTGCACGCCGATCTCGATCTAGCAGCAGCCCGGGAGTTTCGCGCCGGAATGGGCTTTTTCCGTGATCGGCGCCCAGGCCTGTACCAGGCCCTGCTAACGCTGGATGGTCAGGTCTAGCCTCAATCGTTCGTGAGCAAAAAGGTCAGGACCGCGCGCTGGCTGATATAGAACTGCTGGTGCTCGGTCGGCAGGTCTTTGAAGTCGCCGATCCGGCCCCTGCACGTTGGGACTCCGCACTGACAGTCCATCTCCCAGTAGCCGCCGCTTTGCGTCGTCGAGTAGTCGAAGAGGATCTCCTCGTCGACTCGAATATCACGCAGCGCGAACAGGATGACCCGGCCGCTATCGACGCGGATACCGCAATTAGGCCGGCAGGAGTGATTAACGTAGTCATCGATGCCGCCCGATGCCGTCAAGAAGTCCCGCGGCCCGATCTGGAGCGCGTGGGTCAGGTCGTTTAGCTCGCTGACGTCTCGGACCTCGCCGAGGAACTCTAGCACCAGGGCGCCCTTTTTAAAGGGTTGACCGGCAAAGACTCCCCGGCCTTTGCCGCAAACCTCGTCGTGCAAGACGAGTGAGGGAGGTTGATTGAGGTCTTCCTGCTGCTGGCGGGTGCTGCTGGTTTTGAACATGGAGTCCTTGCCGCAAAAAAAGGTTCCCATCTGTTGTAAAGGACGCGTGAGGCTGTGACAAGGCGTGGGCGCGGCTTTCTGGTAGCCTTCCCGTCGGGTTGCCTTGAGGGGCGAGCGTTTGCGGCGTGAGCCTTGACCGGCAGCTTCGCGGTTCTCGGTTAACAAGTGGATCTGAATGGTATATGTGAGAAAGAAGTCCACACACCGCGACCCCAGCCGGGTTTGACAGGGAGGCTGCCGTGCACAAGCTGATCCGTGGTATCGCGCGGTTTCGGGAGGAATCGACGCCGGGACAAAAGACCCTATTTGCACAACTCGCGCTTGGTCAGCGCCCCGACGCACTCTTTGTCTGCTGCAGTGACAGCCGTGTTGCTCTCAACGTGTTTGCATCGACGGAACCTGGCGATCTATTTGTCGTGCGTAACGTCGGCAATTTGGTGCCGTACTGTGATGCTTACGGGGTCAGCACGTCGGATCGTAGTGAAGCTGCGGCGATCGAATTTGCGGTAAACAACCTGCGTGTACGGGACATCATCATTTGTGGGCATTCCGAATGCGGAGCGATGCAAGCGCTGCTCAGTGGCTTAGAGAACGTGCCGTGGCCAAATCTTAAATCTTGGTTGGCTGCGGCGCACCCGGCACTAGCTCGCTGTCGGGCGGGGGAAGAGATCGACCCAGGGCTTTCAGAAGTGAATCGCTTGTCGCAGCTCAATGTTATTGAGCAGGCGTCGCACTTTTTGACTTATCCGTTCGTGCGGGAGCGCGTTGATTCTGGGGAACTGTCGATTCATGCTTGGTGGTTTGATATCGCTCGAGCTGAGGTGATTGGGTACGATCCAAGGCTTAAGCGCTTTAAGTTGGTGGATGATTGGGCGGAGCAGATGGCTTTGACGGGGGCTTGTATTGGGAGGCCGGCGGCGGGGAGCTAGATGTTTCTTGATGCACCCCGTGAGTAGTGTTGCCCCCAACGGCGTGGCAGCTGAGCGCCCCGACGCATCTGGCGAAAGCCTTCTGAGTCTCGCTGAATAGTGAAAGATGTCGTGCATTGTGGAGCAAAGCAGCCGGTTTGATCGGCTGCCGCTTATGTTAGAAGCCCTATAGGATGCTATCTTACCTTACGAACCATAAATGGGTGATCTAAGACATGATATGCAAAAGCCTCGCTTTACTACTGCTATTCGCGAATCCCGTGCTTGCCGACAACGATGGCGCCGAAGCACCGCAATTTTTCGGCAGTTGTGACATCCAGGGAGCCTACGGACAGGGGTGCATCGAGTTCTATGATGGAGCTTGGACGAATAGGCAAATGAAAGAGATCTGCGTTTCGTTGGAGCGCCGAGGCGCAACTGCGGAGATCAAAAATGAGCGATGCGATCGCGACCTGTTTCAGGAGCTTTGCATCAGTCAGCAATTATTTTCAGAGGCATATATTTATCTAAACCATATCGATACGTTGAGTTGTCACGGGATCATGAATGGCAAGCTTTATCATCGTCCGGCGGATGGTTGGTGAGCTAAATGGCGCGCCGCTATTTCAACGCGTGGGGTTCGAGACCCGAGAAATTACGTGTGGAAGGATATGTAGCCGCTCGAGATAGGTGATCGGCATATCGGGGTTCAGAATACTGAACCATTAAGGTTTCGCAGGAATATTCCTAGTAAACAACTGCATGCCTGAGGGTAGTGAACTTTGCCCTAATACGATAGGACCGCGGCTAAACGTGAGTTGAGTATTTACGCTGAGGGATTCGTAAGTTCGCGCGTCGATTGTTAAGCAATGCTGAGATTTTAATGCTGTTTGATCCTCAGTCCAGGACATGAGATTCCTAGCTTGGTCGTAGGCTTCACCTGCAATATTGATTTGATCCGAATCATTATTCCGAATAGCAACCGAGCAAATCTGTCCGATGCAGGCACCCATCGCCAGACGTATCCCTTTCACCCCCTTACTCATCTCCATTACGCTGATTAAAGTAGTGAAGAGCTCTAGCACATCCTCTAAGCAGTCTTCGTTTGTCCTTCCTTCATGTGGAGGAAAAGGGGAGCCAATCGCCACATAGAAGCGAGAGTTAATCAGAGTCGTTTCGCCGTTGAAGCCAACATTTGTTTGGGATCTTCGGTTGAAGGTGCCGCGCATTGCCAGAGTTGATGCAAATCCGAATTCTGTAATCGTTGCCTGCAAATCCGAATTTTCAAAGCGTCCTGGCAGGGGCGCATATCCTACATAGAGCAGAATGCCACGCCCTACCCTAGAGATTCCGAAATCTCTGACGTCGGAATCATTCCAGGATTTGGAACCTGCTTTCAGGTTGTTCATTTAGATCCCTATTTGCGGCGCTTTATCACCATGGTCGGACGAACGTCGATTTGAAATCGAATCGGAAAACTTGGCGGATTAGCATGATATAGGACTTTGGGACAACCCATAGGCTCAAATGGGAAAATTACCATAGCGATTCTTTTAAGTATATCTTGAGATTATATGTCAAAAATTTAGCCAAACAAAAAAACACTAGTTTAGGTACTGACCTATCGAATACATCCTCTCGGATTTATTTACCTAAAATTTCTTCCTTTGGAATCGGGCCAACGTTGGTCGCGACCAATGGACCAGCGAGACACACAAAAGTACGAGCTAGGGGTGCGCAATCACATCCAATTAGCATCCTTCATTTAAATAAACAATCGATGTTTGATCAATGCAATTTTAGATGATTGTGGCGATGGAGCATGCGTGTTTAACAATGATTCGAGCTAACATCGGCATTTCCCAGTCAGCAGTTAGGAACTAAAGCCTCAGGACAGAAAAACCGATACCATTTTGGACCCATAAATTTATTGATTCCTGATTTTATTGAGACAGAGATAGTGGAATATAAATGAGCAAAACTGCCGATCAAATCGTTAAGCACCTTTTCGGTCATGCACGCTTTCCCGATTGGGGTGGTGATAATGAGCATATCCTAGCCGGCATCGAACTGGAGTTCTTAGTTTCTCGTATTGGAAATGAAAATGCACTTATGCGGAGGGTCGATTTTTTGTCATTCGTTGATGCTATGAATCGTCGCGATTTCAACGATAACCATGCTGGTGGGCAGAGATATCGCCTTAGCAAGGAATTCGCCTCTGGCTACATAGTAATTGAACCCGACTACGCGTTTCATGTCCTGGAGATTGCCTTCCCACCTCGGCGCACGCCGCAGGAATTTCGCGCCATGGTTTGTCCTACCATTGACGCAATTGATGATGCGTTGGGTGAGATTGGATTTCAACGCCTTGAGAAGAGCATTTTGGATCCCCCACCTAGGGGCTACGATCTGGTAAATCTCGACCGACTCGCAAATTTTTCTCAGCATCTGCTGAAGGCAGCCTCGCCCGACGCGGTTAAACATCCGTTGTTCGTTCCACATTTTGGTGCTCTCCTGGCTTCCATGCACGTTCATCTCAACGCCTGCGGATCGCCATTGGATCTTAATCTGTTGCCGAATCTTTACGAACTCGAATGGCTAGCCCACGTACTGTTCTCAAACTGTAAGATTTTCAAAGGGAAAAGGTATTGTAACGCGCGGGCACTCATCTATCCTGCCACGTTTCCCCCTTCCTACGAGCTAGTATATGTTCCGCCACATATTCCCGAGAACATTACAGAACTCGCCGCAATCTATGATCGAAGCTTCCCAGCCTTGTTCCCGATGGAGCCTATTAGGGGCATCAAGGATATGTCCATCATCAGGCCACGATCTTTCGGTACCTTCGAGTTTCGTTCGGCTTGCACGATGTCGAATATTGATAAGATGCTAGGTGTCATCGGGTTCCGTATCGCTCAATTAACTTATGCAAAGATTTTCCGGGGTAAGAAAATCAACGCCGTTACTGGGTGGCATAGAATGTCTGTCGAAGCGGTCGCGAACGGACACCAACCGTGCGACAGCGTTTTGGATGCCATGAATCAAAGTGTTGATCGATTCAACATGGCAATTGCCAAAATGCCAGAGGAATGGCGAATGCATGTGCCGAAGCTATCACGGGACAGTGTTCCGCTGCTCACCAACGCGGGAGGGTTGAATGCAAGATCGGCTATTTGACGGCTTATCGCTGCTAATCTACGGTCAGACACCACTTGTACCCATGCGTATTGAACAGGCAATAGCATCAGCTGTTCCGAGCCTAGAGGTTCAGACTGAGTCGTTCAATGACTACGACCAAGCACTCTCGCACGCTCGTAGCGAAAAGCGCTGCGGCTTACTGCTCGTACTAGACGATACAGGATCCCTGCCTACTAGGGACGTGATAAAGAACCTACTCAAGCCGTGGGAGACCGCCGTAGGCCTGGACGGATACGCCGTACTGGTGTCGACCGGAACCAAGAAGCTACAGTTGTTCGAGCTAATGGCCCAAGATCGACGGATAATCGATTACTTGTCGGCGGAAGACTTTCAGCAGCCTGATGCTACCGCCAGCGTTTGCTACAAGCTTTGGGATGACTATGTGCAAGCTGTGGAGCGCGACACATTGCCATTGGTACACCAAGATTGGCTGATCCTTTTGGCAAAAGAAAATGGCGTTGATGCAGGTAGTATTCATTTTTGCCAACGCTTGGGTCACTTTTTTCGTGGCAAAGCAAATCTAAGTTGGATGGAGAGCTTTGCGCTACCTTGGGTGTCGGTCACCGACGCACTGGCTGAAATGCATATGCGGCTGGGTCCGAAAGCTGGCGGCCTTTTTGCACTAGCCAATTCTATAGGGCCTCTTAGCGGGTCCGATGCCGATCTGCTGTCCATCGCCAAGTCCAAGTCCAGCACTGCATCCAAGGTAAAGGCGCTGATAAAAAAGCTTGATTACTTTCGGATCCGTGGAGAGCTACTGCCCGCACTTGACGCCCTGGCAGCAAGTGCCACTCCAACCTCATCGGCTCTGGTACGTACGCTAGTTGCTGGAAAAAGCCACATCATCGACTTTGCAGATGATGCCGCTCAACTCCAAACTATTGAAAAGGCGGGTTAAGGCATGGCTTCGGAGCTGAAAATTGCATCGGCGTCGCAGCATGACTATCAGCTAGGAGACGTCCTCCTATCTGCAAAGACACGGTATATCCAGACAAACAACGAAATAAGCGCAGCACTTTCACTGTATTTTTTATGGCCAAAATATCGAAACGCTATGATTTTCGTGAGAAAAACAAATGAATTCATAAGCTGTCGAATGGAAAGAGATATTGACGCTGCTCATATCGACTTAATTTTTATCCATGCTGATGCTCAAGTCGACACTTTGGTTGATGTACACTCTAAAAAAGTACGCATACGGTTCGAGGTTTTCCAAATCTGCTATGAATTTTGCTCTGATATCGTTGCCTATGGCCATGGCGATTCATCGGTGCCCTGGGCAATAGCAGTCAGTGCCCCATCGATGATACAAATCTTCAAAGATCGACGGCTTCCTCGTTGTAAAGTGCCGCCCGACATGCGAACGAAGACGCAACTTTTTTTTATGATTGAGGATCGAGCAATCGGCGAAACAAGTTACGCTCTGGTTGTGAATGAAATAAGCATGAACAGTATATGCGTAGAGCCAGTCGCATCTTGGACCACCGGGTTGTCAGGTCATGTTTGCATCGATGAGGTCAGATATCCAGCAACGGTTTCCCGACTATCGTCCAGCGGAGCGGTCATCGAGATGCGGTTCGTCGATGGAGAACAGGCGGGCCAGTATTTTGATGTCTATCGACGATGGGCATATCCAGCTTTACGCAAACGAAAGGACGTCGATAAACGCGGTCTTCTCGCGCTCTACCTCAAGACCGGATATATGGCCAGGTATACCCCCGGCGACGAGGCAGATAGAGAAGAGTCTACGATTTTTTCAACGTGGAATGAACTAGACGCAGCGCAACACAAGGTAGCAGCGGATTATACTTGCGTCGACAGCAATGGCCAGCTCTCTGGCGTATCCGGACTTGTTCTCGCATTTCAACGATATGGGAAGGAAGTCTGGTTCTTGAACCAACTTTGTGCTGTAAGCGATCCGAATCTGCTATACGAAAGTGGTGTGCTGTATCAATGGCGTAGCGAATATTTGGCTGCTAGACCGGAACCACTAAGTGTCGTCGTCAAGTACTGGTCAGGCAGTCGATGGTTGGAGAGAATATATGCAAAGTTTGCACTAGCAGCCGAAGGTGTTGAGCAAGTTGCTGTTGAGACGCACCGTAAACTTTTTGCTGCGGCCTCAGTTGCGTCAGATGGCCCATCTTTGGTCATGGGAACCATGCAAAGACCTATTGTCGATCAGCCGGCACTAATGGGTGGAATTCTGCCGCAGCACCTCAACTTAGCGACGGCGCTAGATGCTATTTTTTCGTGTTGGTCGATCGTGGGTCAAACTGACCTTGAAGCCGCCGCCGAACAACTTGTGGCAAGAGCTGGCCTGCAATCTCACTTTGTTGCATTGTCGGTGCTGCCCGGGACGACCGTGCCTGTTGGCATGGAGCGTCACATAACAGACCGCATGGTCTTCTTCGAGAAAAGTGCACTCGTCGACTTCATTGCCGCAGTCAGCCATGTCATTGCCGTAACGCAACGGCGGCACGGAGTAGGTCAATGACATACAAACGTCAGCACCTACGCGAGCTATTCGCCCTCTTGCTGCTCGGGACTGCTCTGACGTTCGTCAATCAGCTTGGCATTATGTTTGGTGAAGTAGTAGCCATCAAGAAGCTAGCAAAAATTGACCCTGCTATATGGCAAGCAGATCTTTCAGATTTGGATGCCGGTGAGTATTACATTTCTGCAGGCAAGCCGACTGGTCTATGCGACATATTTGTCGATGAAAATCTCGTCATGCGTGGACAAAGCTCGGAGCGAAGGGTGCGCGACTCTCTTTTGCTGGGGACATCTTTCGCGCTAGGAAAGCAAATTGATTCCAAGTCTTATGTTTCTGTCCGGTGCTCGCGAATAGCCGGGGTTCCACTCAAGTTTCCCGACCCTCCAATTATCACTAGACGATCCTTCGGTCTGCTGCTCCATGGCTGGCATTTTCTTATTAACGTAGTGCTTGGCCCGGGGAGCAGTATGCTACTGCTAGTGCTTCTGGTGATTCAAAGAGCGAATGGCGTGTTGGCCTTGGCAAAGTCACAGAGGAAAGTCGGAATGCTATTCGGCTGTACCGCATTTATCTATTCGCTGTCTTTGGCTTATGTAACTAGATTTTTTTTACCTATCGAAACGGCTTACACATTGCATGCTGTACTGCGCTGCTGCTTAAGCTTCATTCTACTGCGTATCGCCGGGATGGAACGGCTTGGAAAAATTCCAATGGATGCACTTTTCGCAGCTTCGACCCTTAGCTTGGTCGTTGCGTCGCTTGTAGATTTTCCTATGGTTGTGCAGATCTATCGGGTTCTATATGTAACTTGGTCATTGTCTACCGTATATTTCGCCACACTTCTGTGGTTAAAGGTATCAGATCAGCGATTGCAAAAGTATCAACGTGCAATCGTTACGCTTGCCTCGGTCTTCTACCTGTTCGACCTGCTCTCGATCTTCATGGAGCACATAAATGTACAGTATCCAGTGCTGCTTGCTCTTCTCTGTTTTCTCATTGGACGGCAATCGCGTCAGGAGTCGGAGCGTAGTAACCTTCTGCATGCCTCAGCCTATCGTATCTTGCGCTTTGTCCAGAGTGATAGGACACTAGTTGAAAAATTCAGAGAGGCCGTGGATGAACTCGAACACCATAACCCTTTACTGCGTTTATCGGCTTATATAGATTCCTTCTGTTTTGGCAGAAGCACTCAACCGCGGATCAAGCTGGAACGGGTGGTTGAGTATGGCTACAATAAAAATACTTCTCAAGACACCGTCGTGGAGGTGGCCCATGGGCGCGGATTGATGATGGCTAAGGCAATGGCCGATGGACGTCCAATTTTTGGTGTCGGATCTGATGGTGGTCAGTATGGTATAATTCCTGTTGGAAACTTCGCTTGCATTAACTTGTCCGATGACCATTCTCGCGGCAATGAGCTTGGTACCGAGGCGCGCCAGGTGCTGGAGTTTCTTGAGCCAGCGATCCGCTCGCTTGACTCTGATTTTCAGCGTACTGCCGAACGTTCACGGCTGGCGATAAATGCATTACAGGGTATCCGCGGCATGGGTAGCTTCGAAGAGGCGGTTGCCTCTGTGTTTCTCGACGTTGTAGGTTATTCGCGCTTGTCTAAAGGCCAGTCAGATCCCTTTGCCACTTTTGTAAAGGGCGTCTATTTTATGTCGATTGAAAAGCGCTTGGCGGATTTAGTCGTTCGGGAGTTTTCGCGTGGCGATGAGCTGTATCTTTGCGCGGTGAATGGTTTCCCGGCCAAGCAAAAGCGCGCAGTCGATGCTATAGCTGAGGCCTTACAACGATTAGCATTGTTCGTCGACACGGATGGAGCTAGTCTCTGCTCGGACTATGGCTTTGCGCCTATTAGATTGACTATTGGGGCTGCTGCAGGAGTCGCAGCCCTAGTAATCACAGAGTCAGACGTGACGACAATGGGTGAAGTCGTCAACAATGCCAAACGCCTCCAAGATGCAGCGCGGCCCAGCGAAATATTAGTTGATATGACGGTAGCTGAAGCACTGAAATCTCTGCCTGTCAGGCTTGGGCCAGAAACATCTAGACTTGTCAAAGGCGATCTTATAATGAGCCGCTCCGCATGGTTCCCGAAGGCCAGTTAGATGGTATCTGACGTGCCTTCAGACCCCGTCTACAGCTGTTTTGGCGAGCAGCTGGTGGAATGGTAAGTCGCCTTACTTGCTACAATCTCGATCAACGTCATAGCGGTCTTGGCTTGATGACGCCATTTGACGTCCATCATGGCCTAACTGACCCAAAGTGAGACCTGCGCAGGGAAGTACTGGGAGAGGCGTTTCTATCGCACCCTGGGCACTTCAAGGGTCGAATGCCTTCGCCGCCGGTGGTGCCGAGGGAAGCTTGGATCAACAAGCTGAGTCTGACATTTGACGCATTTCACTGATAAGCTCATATAAACTTATACATGTTTTTTACAGGCCTTCTCGACGTGGAGGTGTGTTAGCAATATTACGCCGATAACTCGTGCGTCAAAGTATGCGCAATGCTTTGAGTGGTACAGGATCTTTGCCAATTACCATATCGATTGCCCCATTCAAATCGCTATCACACACCATCTGGTCAGAGCTCAAAAAGACCCGCAGGCCTGGATGAAGCCTTTTAAGGAGCCGACCTATGGCAATGCCGTCGCCGGATGAACTGTCGAAGTTCATATCTGTAATCGCCATGGATAGTCGGCTTACAAAGGTAGAGTCTACAGCGACTCGGTGTTTTAGATCCTCCAAGTTGGCGAGCATATGCACGACAGCGTCATCGCGGAGTAGATCTTGCCAAGCGTCTAGTACAAATGGGTTGTCATCCAACACAAGTATTTCATCCCTTTTATTTTCTGACTCAACCGCTCCTTTGCGCGTCATTTTATGGGCGTCAACCTCGGAAGGATGAAGTGTCGACTTTGTAGCCGGGGCAGCTTGTACCACCAACTTTAGGAGCTGGGCTCTAGTCATGGGTTTGGGCAAAAATGCGTCAGCCCCCGCCCGTATGGAGGTTTTATGGTCCGCGGCTATGATGCGATTGGAGTGAACGCAGATATGCGCAGCTGCCCCCTTACGTCGCATGGCTTGCACCAACTCAAATCCATCCAAGGAGGCTCGGCCCATGTCGACATCTGTAATGACGAGATCAAATTTCTGGCGGTCGATCTCATCGAGCGCATCGTCGACACCTGCCGCCTGGACCAGCGAAATGGCTTTTTCTAGATCCTGGGTCCGCGATAGGTACGTGACTACTGCGCTTCGATAAACGGCCTCGTCGTCCACTATTAGGACCCGGAGAGGCCTTCCTAGCTTTTGGTGCACCTGGACGATGTCAGATTCCAAAGTCAGCTCAGCTTTCTCGACGTTTCCGGCCATAGGCCTCGCCTCATCGACCACTGTCGGTAAGCTCAGCGCTATTTCTGAGCTGTGCTGTGGTAGGTCAGTGACTGCGCTGTTAATCTGGCCTGCCGCAGCTGGCAAGGTGAAGTAAAACTCTACCTTGCCGTCAGGGTAGGCAGCGCTTTTGCTCGATTCGCACCATATCCGTCCACCGTGAGCGTTGACCACTTTTTGGGCAATAGCTAACCCAAGGCCGGTGCCGCCCTTCTTGCCGCTCGTAAAAAAGGCGTCAAATAGCTTTGGCACGCTCACTGTGGGGATCACTGACCCGGAGTTGCCGATGCAAAATTCGATTTGGCCGTCTAAATCCCGAGTTTTGAACCAAAGGTCACCGTTCTGCTTCATCGCTTGAACCGCGTTGCCGACGATATTCGAGAAGACCCTCCCTACCTTTTGCACGTGGACATCGACCGGATGGTCATGCTTAAGGTCGAAGCTAAAGGCGATGTTGGCCTTCGGATAGATGCGGAAGATTTCACCAAGTGTTGCTTCAATGAGAGACTCTGGGCTAGTGGGCTCTTGAATGAGTCGAGTGGAGTCTGATCCTATTTCCATCACGTCGGCAATCAACCCGTCCACGCTGCTAACTGCTTTGTCGATTTCTGGCACCAAGCGCGACAATACCGATTTAACAGCAGCTGGATCTTTAGCGTTGCCTAGCATGCCTAGGCCCATACGAAGGATCGAAAACGGCTTGCGGACGTCATGAGCTAGCATCTGGGTCATGCGCGCAACAGCGGCATTCGCCTTGCCCGATTCCACAGTATTCCGCAGCTCAGCCGCTTCCGCTGAGGTCCGGCGTAGTGCCCTAATCAGCGGGGCCCAGACCAAGAACAAGCGCGGACCGACCCGGTCAACTACGTTGCCCTGGACCAAGGAGCTGAGTACCGAGGCCAGGCTTCTTGATGACAGCCACAGAGCCGTGAAAATAGCGCCTAGAAAGGCCAAAAGCAGGGCGACTAGAAGTGCGCTGCCCAGCGCGACATGGTCCGCGAGTACTTTAGCAGCTGCCTTGACTCCAGCATCGGAGCGGCTGAACGTGATCGTGCCCCAGGTGGGTGTTTCAGGGCCCGACCCGAAATGTATGGGAACTTCGGTCAACAGTCCGTCAGTGGCCCTGGTCCCGGCTTCAGCAATGACATCATTTCCTTGGGTAATCCGGAAGCCAACAAAGCTACCGTCGTTCACGAGGCTCCAAAGTCGCATCTTGGCCAACCGAATGTTGCCGCTGATCAGTTCCTCCTGCACTGACTTCGCCGCAAGCTTGAGTGCCGCCTCTTGCTGAGTGGTGATAGCACCGGCCATTTCATTATAGGCGCTATTTTTAACGATCATTGTCAGAGGCACCCCAAAACCTGAGGCGGCGAGGGCGAACAGCATGGCGATGGCAAAGAGAAAACGGGAGTTCATTTACATCACTCGGTCTAAGGTATGGGGTGTACCAGAGGAAGATTTTGGCCTGATTTGACGCCTAAGTTGGCTAGTCGACTCCAATTGATTCGATCCTGTCGTGCTGATCCAACGAAGTACTGCTGAGCCTCTGGAGAGGTGGCGCGGGCGACCGAGAGAGGAAAGGCTGTGTTGATCGGAACGGGCACTTCGGCGGTGGTCACTGTTAAGTCAGGAAGGATGGGAGCTTCGGTGCTCGACCGCTGCATGTACCAAGCCATTTTAGAGGCATTCCCCAGCTCTAAGAAGTAGTCGAGGTGGTCGAAGGTCTCGCCGATGGCAATTTGACCATCTATGCGCCGCACCTTAAACCCGTCAACGACTTGGCCCTTGGCTTCGATGCCGGTGTTGATCCGCATCAAATCGAGGATCAAGTTACGGAAGGCGGATTCAATAGTGGTACCGATACCGGGGATGGCGGAAAATGCGAAGGGAGCGTTAGGACGGCTGCGCCCATCGAGCAGCCCCGTCATCGTTACTAGGCCGTTCGATACGCCACAAATCCCAAAGCTGGGATTGACCCCTGATCTGCGAAGAAGCTCCAAGCATTCTAGACCCCATGCGTCGATCAAACCCTCGACCTGCTGCTCAGCCAGCCAGACAGGCGGGATTTGTGCAAACCACGAGGCGAGAAAGACGTCGCGCTCGACGAGTTCAGCCTTGGCTTTCTCGGCGGCGAGGTCAAAGGAGACATGCGCGGCAAATCCATTCGTAGTAACGGCACCTGAATGCTTATAGGCAACTCGCTCGATGCACTCATAGTAAGCCTTGGTCAAGGCGAGCACCGGATCTGACCCGTCACCAAATCCCCAAGCGTCCCATGTCGTTTCATATACGGAAACGTGATGGACGGCGTCTGTTAGCACGTCAGGACAGTATCGAACAAGCATACTGTCGCCATGGGTGGCAGCGATAGCGGCAGACATTTCTTTAACGGTCATCGCCATAGCCGCCTCCTACTTGCTCACCGACACTCGCCACATCCTGAGGTCCGGACTCACCACCGAAAGCTTCGAAACGTCGATATTTTTAGCCTTATAAAGGAATATATGTTCGTAAGCGAGTGGCACAATACGAGCCTCTTCTAGGAGGGTCTTAGCAACGGCCTCATAGAGAGGGTAGCGTTCCGAGGGGGCTGTGGCGGCTTTTGCTTTAGTCATCATCTGATGAATGGGAGAGCCTTTAGCTAGCTTGATGTACGGTCTCTGCGGGTTAAAACTTACGATTAAGTTTTCAAGTAGCTCGACGCTACTGTAGTCGTTGTTTAGCAAAATCATGTCGTAGGAGCTTGGATTGCTGGCCACCTTAACGTACTCGCCGCTGTTGGCCCATGCGACAGGCTCGATATCGAGGCTGGCGTCACGGAGCCGCTTTTCGATATCAACGTGGAAAGCATTCACGCGGCTAAAGGCAAGCCGGATCCGTTCTTTTGGCGCACAGGATTTTGCGGCCCCGGTGTCCTCGACACTTTTCCAGAAAGCGTCTAGCCAGGTTTTTGATGGGCGACCCGCGCCGTCGTGTTGGTAGAGTTGATGCGCGCGTTCGTATTGCGGCCCAAAGGACGCTGGGTCAAATTTGGCCGGAGACAGCAGCGACTGTATAAAAGTACGGCAGTCCTTGTTCGCCAGGGATTTGGAGTCCGGATTCATCGCAATAAAATAAGTAAATGCGATCGGTGGCTCCATTTTTTCCACCTGGCCTCGGGCCATCACTGCCTCGTGGCTTTTAATGTCCATATTCGAGGGCATCCAGGCTAAATCGACATGTGCCCCGCTCGAAAGTACTTCTTTGCTGGTGTTGGCTAGGCGCAGACAGGTGGGCGAGTCAGGGACGGAGCCTTCAAAATAGGTGTTCGCTTTGAGGAGCACGCTCGCGCCGTCCCACGAACTGATCTGGTAAGCGCCGGACGTTGGCTGTCCGGCCTCGATCTTCCTTGATTTAATGGACACTTCGCTTATCACGCCGGTCTCCGGAACCAGCAGATTTCGCAAAAACCCAGGGGATGAGGTCTTGGTTGTAATCCAGAAGACGTCGTCGCCTTTGGCACCGACCTCCTTGATATCTCGAAAATCGAAATGGGTGGTTGCCCCGGCATGCTTTCCTGCCTCAAAGGTTTTCTTGAGGTCGGCCGACGTTATGTCGCTGCCATCAGACCACTTGGCCTTTTTTAAACGAAATTCAAATCGGGTGTGGTTGTCCGAGACCGTCCACGACTCGGCTAGGTTGCCTTCAAGGCCTCCATCGAGCGCCTGTGACAATAGGCCCCTGGTTACGTGGGAATAGAAAATGTGCTGAGACGCGGTGCGCGCCAGGAAGGGCTCTAGTTGATTTGGTGCCCCTGGGAGGAGGAAGTCAAATACGGTGTTGGTGGCACCGCACCCCTTTGGTTTGGCCCTTGATTCGCTGGCCAAGGCTTCCTTTGGAAGGCTCATGTCGATAGCTCCTACCAGCATTAATCCACCAAAAGCGCACCGCCATAAAACGCTCATTTGCCAGCCTGAGGGCCTGCTGGAGGAGGAGGGGGTGGTGGTGGGCCGAATGAATCGTCGGTGATGATGTCAGGGCCTCCGGTAAAGGCGCTGGCCGAGCAGGTGAAGGTGTTGTGCATGAGAGGCAGCTTGCCGGACTTAAGACCCAGTTTGTCGGCACCAGTACGGACAATATTTTCCATACGCAGCGGAGTAGCGTTAGCAGTTGCAGTGAACGTAGCAAGGAGTGCTGCGAGCGAAATCGTCGTTTTCTTGTCCATTTTAACCCTCTTGTTTGCTTCTGCGATGATTACTGATCAACGGACGGCACAATTAAGTTGCGCGGCTAGGTATTAACATTATTGAAGCAACAGGTCAAATTATAAAATAAAATCAATATTTTATTATAATTCATAAAAAAGGCAGCGTGCCGCCGACTTTTGAGCCAGACGGTTCAAAATTGGCCCGCCGGTGGTCCAGTAGTGGACCACTAGCAGGGGGCAAGAAATTTTCTAGTAAATGGTTGTCGGTAGTTACCCTGAGCTTGTTCACCTCTGCGTAAGGAGAAGCAAACAACGTGCCAGGCTGGGTAGCGGCATGAGCAGCTGCTGGCAACGGAGTTGATTGGGGAGGTGGGCAGGCATGTTTGAACGGCGGGGATATTAGCACTTTTCCCTAATAATAGGATTGACCGTCGGCGGCGTAATATTAGCCTTGGTCCCTAATATTAGGATTCGGAACGCTGCTCCCCAAAATTAGCAAGTCCCCCCTAATATAGATGCCCTCATACGCGGCCCCTACCCTCCTGGCGACGGCAAAAATCCCAGCGCCGTTTACGCCGACGCAGGTGGTCGACGCCGTCAAGTCGTTCGGCTCGGACGCCAACATGGGAACGGTCCAGCAGTATCTGCTGGCTCTGCAGGCTAAGAACATCATCTGTAAGGTGCGGCGCGGCGCTTACCCGCTACAGACCAAGGTCTATCGCTATTAATCGAACTCTTTTTCAAAATTAGAGCAAGCCGCTCTGCACGTAATTTTGGAGAAATTGTCTTTCAAAGAGAAGTCAGAAGGACAAGCTCAACCTTCTCTTGCTGTTTCTATCGTCGCGTGGCTGCGCACCGTCAGTGCGCTAATCTTCGGCAGATGTCCAAGCCCAAATGAGGCTTTACCGCGGGTTTTACGTGCAGCCGCCGATGGCCTTTGCTGTCGACAACGCCGCGCGGCCGCTATCGCGATAGGCATCGACGCAGGTCTGCAGCACTGGCGCGCCTTGATACTTATCTAGGCAAGAATTGAACGTATTTTGCTGTCCGGCGAGTTGGCCGCTGAAATATTCCCTAGGTGCGCCATGCTCATCACCAAGGCAAGCAGTTGTTCGCCCTTGCTCTTCCAGATCAGCGCGAATTTTTGTTTGCTGCGTGAATGCCCCCCCTTTAGCCGCCAACAAATCGGCTTGAGCAGTGCATTTTTTTGTACGCAAATCCGCCACTTTTGTTGCTAGCTGGGTGCTGTCGATCCAGACAGGGGCAGCAGTCTTAGCCTCGACTTGGCACTGAGCCTCGGTTAGATCGGGAGTCGCCTCGACGCCATTTTTGTGATCATGCCACGGCCTGATTCCACAAGCTGAGCACCACAGTATCAGTAGGGGCAGGGTGAATCTGCAGCATTTCTTCGTCAGTTTAGTCATTTCAATACCTCGCAAATTTCCGCGGTTGCAGCCTAGGGGGCATTTCCGCAAGATTATGGATGGACAGGGTGTAAAGTAGTTCCAGGCGGGAGCTGTATAGTAGTGTGATCTTTACAGCTACTCGCCTCGTACACGTTGTTGACACATTTATCAATGGAATTTTTAAGGTCGTCAATTTCAGCGAAAGCCGCATCTATGGCCGGTTGGTTAGCCTGGGTGGTCTTAATGAGCTCGTCGATGGTGCCCAATAAGCCGTCGATTTGACTCTTTTTCCCGCCGATAAATTCCTTTTGCGATTTGAGTTCAAGGTCGACCTTATCAAGCACCGAGTGGGAAAAATCAGCATTTAAAATGGCGGCATAGGTCATGGTTTGAAACTCGATGGCACTGGCGGTCGAGGGGGTCGCGGAGGTGACATAGTTAATGGCGCTAGTCGTCAGGCCATCCGTGGTTTTTGCATCGTAGCTCCCACTACCTCCTTGTGCCGCGACTGATACGACGCATTTGTTTTCGGCCGAACTCTGTACTGAATCCATGATCGCCTGAACCGAACCGCTTGCAGATAGTCCTTTGTAGCCAGCCTCCGCTTTGACACTGCGGTCGATCGATTCCTTTTGTTCCTGGGACCTAGTTTCGCAGCGGAGAATCGCAATCACCTCGGCACCCTTTTGCACGCCACTGACGAAACGGTCACCGCATTTGCCAAAAAATTCGCTTGGACGATCCTTGAAGTAGTTGAGCGACTCTGTGGTCACTCGAAAATCCGTCATGCTCTCCGGAGCAAATGTCTTTTTCACGTGGACAAATACGTAGGAATAGGACGATTTGTACATTGAGTTGACCTTGCGCACATCCTTGTAGTCGATGCTTGAAGAGAACACGTTCGTGGCTTTACCGGAAGCGCCGAAGGCTTGTGACGACGTGACGGCCAGGTTGATCTCTTGCTGAGAGGAAATAGTGTCTACGTAGATCGACAGTTCCTCTCCGGTTGAGTTGCCGATTGAGGTAAGAGCGGGCCGTTCGACACAATAAGATTTGTCACCCGATGCGGAAGTGCCACCCAAGGAGTTGTAGCCCTGGCCGAGGCGGACTGATTGGTTTGCTGCTTCAACCGGACTTGACAAGGATGCCGAATTGGCTCCCGAATTTCTGCAAGCAAAATTCGGACTTAAGATAAGTA
>Ga0315292_10000174_pt1 | contig 26825 bp, 21 predicted proteins | sample YL17G13_0_MG_FD_204029 | JGI IMG/M metagenome (GOLD analysis project Ga0315292, IMG submission 204029) | Sediment microbial communities from Yellowstone Lake, YNP, Wyoming, USA - YL17G13_0 | ecosystem: Environmental > Aquatic > Freshwater > Lake > Sediment | place: USA: Wyoming | collected... | reverse complement strand
TTCCTATCTCTGAGTAATTCTAAAGTTTTTTTGGTTCTTCCGGGAATTGTGCGATAGGAGGGGTTGAAAATGCGCTATTGAATTATTGAGTTGAGAATTGATATATTCTTAGAATGTCAAAGGCCTCGAAGAAGAAACGCCCTTGCCATGAGCCTTCCACGGATAAGGCGCATAGTGTAAGAGAGTCAGATCATCATCCCGGTTTGCAAGCGACTCTGTTATTCCCGATTCTCATTATTTTGTTCTTTTCATTTGCGGTCTATTTCAACGCCCTTTACTGTGACGCTTGAGACCGAAATACGCAGATGTTCATTATAACTTACGAAATGCATATGCGGCTAAAGGCCAATGGGATATGGCAATAACGGAATACCAAAAATAGAGGTCTTCTTTGTGTCTCGGTATAAATACGAAAAACATATTTACCTATTATCCCAAGAAACTATCTGCTTGCCGTCAGAGCGGACACATCTAATTTTACTATCTGTTCCCTTGGGTCCCTGTAATTCCTGACCCTTATGTCAACGTCCTTTATGGTCAGATAAGGAGTCCGTGTCTCAAGGGCATAAAGGATGTCCCTTAATACCCTCGTATCAGGCAGCGCCGTATCAAGACTGACGCTTATTATCTTAAATTTGCCGAAATCCTCCGATTTTGCTATGCGCTCGCTTGCGATTGTCCCTCCGCTCTGTGTGACCGCGTCCTTGACCATATCCTGAAGGGTGGCTGAGGCAAGGGAAATCGTCTGGCCTTCAATCAGTTTTGAGTCTTCGGCCTTTCTTTCATCTTTCAATGAGGCAAGCTCTTTCTCAAGTTCAGGCTTTTTGGCAATGAGGGCCATATACTTTTCGAGGGTCGTCGTCTTTATCGACTGGCTTTCTTTAATTGAGGCAACTTCCGTCTGAATGCCAACGTAAACATACTGATACAGCAGGACCCCGGAAAGAATCACCATCAGAGGTATGGCAATGACCAGTGTTTTACTCTTCTTCATTTTCCTCCGATACCGCTTTTTTCACTTGCGTTTCTTTTGTGAAACCTTCTATTTCCATTTTTATGTTAAACCGGTCCGCATTCATCCTTACATCCCTGAAGGTCGGCGAAGCGAACTCCGCTTTTTTGAAATAGCTTGAGGCCTCAAGCTTTGACAGGATGCCGGTAGCGGAAGCTGAATAACCTTCAAGTTCCACGGCGGTCTCCGTGATCCTGACCCTTGACAGCCAGGCGCTTTTGGGAAGAATTGCCGTAAGCTCTTTAAGGATGTTCAGCGCCATCGGCTTGCCCTGCTTGAAATCGTTGATCGCGGAAAGCTCGGTTTTGACCGCCTCTATTTCTTTCTTCAGGGCCACAATCTTTTTGATTTCGTCTTTTCTGAGCGCAATTTGCCGGTCTATTTCAAGTACCCTTTTCTCCTCGATTTTCAGAGGCGCGATTATATAGAGGACCCACATTATGATAATTGAAAGCAGGAGGATTATGGTCAGCGCAACGGGGGTCTTTGGTTTTTCATGGACTCCCCTCAAAAGAAGATTCAGGCCCGCCGCCTTTGTCCATAATGATTCGAGCATTCCTCCGACAGCGGCATAGGGGAACTCGTTTGAGTATCCAGGAACTTTCAGGTTTACGCCGGTTTCATTCAATACCTTGACCTTACAGGGCAGCCCCGATCTCAGCAGCTCTTTGAGAGAGGAACTTTTGTCCCTGAATATAACGTTAAGGAGCGCAGGCTTCTCCCGTATTTTCAGGGTAGCGATTAAGGGGGCGATTTCCTTTGCTATAACGTTCAGTTTTGAAGTATCGTCCTCTGCAGCAAAAGGGCCTGAAAAAGACCCTGCTATTATGCCGTCCAGGAATAGGGCGCCTTCATAGCCGTCCTTTCGTATCTCAAGAAAGACATTCTCCGATTTTTTATCCGCAAAGCGGCAGAGGGTCTCTATCCCTGATATATTGACCGTTATTCTGCAGACATTAAGTCCTTTTTCCGCGAGGGCTTCTATATACGGCTTTATCAGGTCGGCTTTTGCCGCAGTAATCAGAAGGAGGAGCTTCTCCTCCTTTTCACCAAGGACCTTGAAATCAAAATACGCATCGTCGGCGCTAAAGGGCGTTATCCTGTCTAATTCGTAGGCAACAACATTTGAAAGGTTCTCTTTTATCGTTACGGGGAACTCCGTGGTCTTAATTATGGCCCATGCCTTTGGTATGCTCAGGGTTATATCAGACTTTACCGCACCGAGGTCATTGACGGCCAGGGAAAGGGAGGATGCAAAAATATCCGGCTGTGGGAATTTCCCTTCTTCAAGCGGATAGTCTCTGGCGCCCTTTACTACGGTCCTTGACAGAAACCTTGAGCCATAAGCTACCGACAGGCCGCCTTTTTCTATGGCAGCGCAAACCGCTTTTGCAGGATAGACGCTATCATCGGCGAGACTGAAGGTCAGCATCCTCCATAGAGGGCCGGACAGCTTCCTTAATGCCATAGTAGAGGAAGCCGCAAAGGCTGTTAATTTATCGATGACGATTGCGCTGGTCATTGTTTTATAGTTACAGGGCTTTTATAATAAACGATTTTATAGTTGTCCTGATCGGAAATAGCGACAGTCGCCCGTATTGCATATCCCCCGGCTTCATTGCTTTTATGGCCAAGGCTATTTATTGTAAAAGCGCGTGAACTTTCTTCGCCTGTGGATAAATAGTTCAGGGCTTCCTGGGGCAGGCTGATCTCTCCCAGGTCTTTGATCTCCGCATCCTTTCGCCTTTGTATAATCGCATCGGCGAGTTCGGGAGTAATGCCGGGTATTGACATAAGCACCTCTTTCGGCGCCGAATTGATGTCGATTTTCCTCTGCCTTGAGTGCAGCGTAAGAAAATCTATTGCGCCTTTTTTCTCATTCGTCCCATAAAGGATTTCAGGCGTCATCCCTTTTACAAGAAGAAGTTCCTCAAGCGTCTCAAAATTAGCGTCTCTGGCTTTGTATGGATTCGGCAGAGACATATAATAATCACTTTCAACCCCGTGAAGTCTGTGAAGATCGTCAGGGTCTTTCCAGTCCATTATGGAGTCTACGATGGTATCGACCTCCTCTGCCTGAACCCCTAAGTTTAAAAAGAGGTTTTTTAATACTACCTCAGATACCGTGTTAATGTCTACCTTGGCCGTTTCATCCGTTATGCGCACGGTATAAAGCCCGTCGCCGACCTGCCCCTGATAGGGGGTGTCGTCCGTTTTCCATATCTCCCTGCCCTCGATGTCGATAGTCTGAGACCGGTAAAATTGCCGGTAGAATAGTTCCATGATCCCTCGCTCAAGACCTGCTTCGGCAAGAAATTTTTTCTCGATACCTCCTTTAAATGACATAGTGGCATAAATTTCCGTCCTTGCCATATAGGAAAAGGAAAAGACGATAACCATCAGGATCGTCAGAATCCACAAGACCATCAGCAGGGCAATCCCCTGCTCGGCATGTTTGCGATGCTTAAGTCTTGTATCAATATGGAGCAAATGTCTAATCCGCATCATCCGGCGTATTCCACCCGCTCTGTTCCGTCAGCGACGTTTTAATCCTCAAAGGTATTATCATCGGCAGATCATTAGCGCCTTCAATAAAATGGATCTTTACTTTTTCAGGTACACTCTCCTCTTCAGTCCACTCTTCCACCCATTTGCCCGTCTCTTCCATAGGGTCTTTGAAGAAATATTCAAAATATATTGCATCAAAATGATCAAAGAGCTTTGCCTCTCTTGTTGATTCAAGTCCGACGATATGTTCCGTTACATACAATACCTGTTTCCCGTTTTCCGCAGGCGTTACGGTATATGTAGCTATTACATACCCTTTCTCTCCTCCCCACACGGAATAGTTGGTAGAAAACTGCATAAGGCCGCGTTTTCCTATAAAATAGTATTTTTTCTCGCCCTGATCTTCATAGGTCAAAGCCGAATATGACTGGATCTGGGAATCGATAATATGAAATGAAGACCTTATCCTCTCAAGATATTCTATTCTCTTTTCCCCCGATTCTATAGAGCGGTATCCGAGTCTCAGGGCGCCGAGTATTATCAGAACAATGAGCCCGATTAATGAAATTGAAATCGTCAACTCAAGAATGGTAAACCCTGCCTTGCGGGAATTTAAAAAATCAAAAATTCTTAAATTTATATTTTTCATCGATAATTTTGCATAATCAGATCTCTTTTCTGACAACCTTCATAGACCTGAGCGTCATGGATTTTTCTTTTGTGCCTTTAGTCCAGCGTACGGTCAACGCTATTTCGAAAAGCCTCACCTGAAGGTTTTCCGTCCGCTCTTTTAATGTTTCGGTTATAGCGATATCCATCCTGTACCCGTCGTTTGTTATTTCACTGTAGGATTTTTCCAGGAGGCTGTGGTTGTCCAGCACCTCCATCATTTTAACCTCCGCCCTTGTCGCCGCCGCTACATAATCGCTTGAATCGGATATGTTGCGCAGGTTGGCCGAGAAAAGCTGTAGTATAACGGCAATCGCAATGCCCATTATTGAAGTGGCTACGAGAACTTCGATAAGAGTGAAACCCCTTCGGGAAATGCAAACCGCAAGATTGACAACATCGCAAAAAGTCTTTTTCATGGCTGTCATTCCCGAAGTCTTTAATCGGGAATCCATTCTTTTCATGAAGTTGCGCGCACCTGGATTCCCGCCTTCGCGGGAATGACGACTTTTTACGAGTTCATCAAATTCATCATTTCTATTTTTGCGATTTAAATTCATCATTTCTATTTTATTATCACCGTTCCAACTATCGGGTCCGGCTGGATGCTTATGGATTTTTTGGCATTCCACACTATTATCGTGCCGCCTTCAATATTACCTGCAACATAAAGCAGAAAATGATATTTCCCCTGAAAAATTTCTCCCGACATCGGATCGATGATCCTGACGCTGATATCAGCCGGTATATCTTTGATCTCCCGGCCTTCTATGCCGTACTGTTTTGTATCAAGGTCGATAGTGACAATCTGTCTCTGATTGTTTATCCGTGCAAGGGAGCGGGCATGCTTGATAGTGGACGAAATATTCCTGACCGTAGCATCCAGCCTGTTGGAAGGAAGGAAATTGGCAAAAAAGATTAATGTTATGCCCATGATGAGTGTAATAAGAAAGAGTACGACAATAAGTTCAAGAAGGATAAAGCCCCTTCGGGGAATGCAAATTGCACGTTGCAAATTGCAAAATTCAAATTTATCATTTTGCATCTTGCATCTTTTGACCTGCATATTTTTAAAACGGAAGGTCTACAATGCTGAATATGGCCAGGAGCATTGCGATCACGATAAAGCCCATGATTAACCCCATGACGAGAATCATGACCGGTTCAAGGAGGGTTACAAATCGCTTTATTGCGACATTCAGACTTCTTTCATATGTCGTAGCAACCTTCATGAGCATGGTATCAAGCTGTCCTGTTTCTTCCCCCACTTTGATCATGGAAAGGGCAAGTTGAGGGAACATTTTTGTCATGGACAGCGGATCGGCAATCCCTCTGCCCTCCTTGGCGCCCGAGGAAACGGCGTCGATTGCCGATGCTATGACCTGATTGTTGATGACGTCCTTGGCATTGTGCAAGGCCTGAAGAAGCGGCACGCCGCTTTTCAGGAGGGTGCCCAGCGTCCTGCAGAACCTTGCCGTTTCGAGTTTTTTTATAATATCTCCCATCAGCCTGAGTTTAAATGAATCCCATTGATATCTGCCGGTATCGGACCTGATATAGTTCCTGAACGCAAGCCAGCCCGTAAATATTCCGAGAGCGACAATCCACCAGTATGCCTTCAGTCCGTTGCTGAAAGTCAGCAGTATCTTTGTGGGCAAGGGCAATGAGCCTCCAAGCTCGGCAAATATGACGGAGAATTTCGGAAGCACAAAGGTCAGAAGCACGATGATAGATGCGCCTCCCGTAAGGATGAGGATGATCGGATATATCATGACGGAAAATATATGCTCTTTCAGGGCCTTTGAAGATTCTAAAAATTCATTCAATTTATCTAAAACTACGTCAAGCACGCCGCCTGCTTCACCGGCCCTTATCATGTTCACGTAAAGCTTGGGGAATACCTTTGGGTGCTTTGAAAGAGCATCCGAGAAAGAACTTCCTTCCCTTATGGATTTAAGGATGGAATTAACGATATTCTTCATTTCTTCGCTCTCGGATATTTCAGCAAGGATATTGAGACCTCTGTCGAGGGGTAATCCTGCGGCAAGTAGCACGGAGAGTTCCGTTGTAAATGTCAGGACGTCTCCTTTTGATGATCTCAGGGAGATTTTTTTATTAATGCTTTCCCTTGGCGCCGCAACATTGAGAGGGATATACCCGGCATTTTTAAGCCGCTCAATCGCCGATTTTTCGTCATTTGCCTCTATAACGCCCTCTACGATAGCGCCCTGCATTGTTGTGGCTCTGTAAGAGAAAACTGCCAACTATGCCTCCTGAATTACTCTGAGGATCTCGCTCAGGGTTGAAATGCCGTCTTTTATCTTTTCAGCGCCGTCTTCAAGGAGAGTTCTCATTCCGTGCTGTTTTGCAGCGGTCCTGATCGCGTTCGAATCGGCGTTCTTTAAGATCAGCTTTCTGACGTCATCGTCGACCACAAGCAGTTCAAATATTCCCGACCTTCCATAATATCCCGTGAAAGCACAGGTCTCGCATCCTTTCCCGCGATAGAGCTGAACATCGTCCCGGATCCCGAAAAGTTTCAGTTCTTCCCTGGCGGCAATTGACGGGTCCGGCTCTTTGCATGAAGGACAGATCACCCGGACGAGTCTCTGGGCGAGGATACCTCTTATGGTGGATGAAAGAAGAAAATTCTCGACCCCCATATCAAGAAGCCTTGTAATGGCGCTGGGGGCGTCATTGGTGTGCAGCGTCGAAAAAACAAGGTGACCGGTCAAGGCCGATTGTATCGCTATCTGGGCGGTGTCAAGGTCTCTGATCTCGCCGATCATGATAATATCAGGGTCCTGCCTGACAATGTGCCTCAGGGTGTTTTCAAAATTCAGACCGATCTGCGGTTTGACCTGTATCTGGTTTACGCCCTTTAGCTGATATTCCACAGGGTCTTCAACAGTGATGATCTTCTTGTCAGGCGAATTTATTTTATCAAGCGCGCCGTAAAGGGTCGTGGTCTTTCCGCTTCCGGTAGGCCCCGTGACAAGTATGATGCCGTTCGGTTTTGTGATAAGCTGGTCGAAAGAAGTAAGGGTTTGAGGAGGGAACCCCAAAAGATTAAGGTCTATAACTATGCTTTCCTTGCGGAGTAACCTCATGACAACACTTTCACCGTAAAGGACCGGTATTGTCGATACCCTCAGGTCTAATTCACTCTCGCCGACTTTGAGCCTGATGCGGCCGTCCTGCGGCAGTCTTCTTTCAGCGATATTGAGTTTTGCCATAATCTTGATCCTCGATACGACTGCTGCCTGTAGTCTTTTGGGTGTTGACTCTATATCATGGAGCACGCCGTCAATGCGGTATCTGACTTTTAATTCATCTTCAAAAGGTTCTATATGGATATCGCTTGCCCTGCTTTCCACGGCCCTCGTAATCAGCATGTTCACAAGCCGGATGATAGGCGCCTCCGAAGCAAGGTCTTTCAGGTGGCCGACGTCTTCCTGCTCCTCCCCGAGGAATTCAATCCCCTTGTCCCCCATGTCCTCGATGATCCTGTTTATGTTCTGGGATTCCTGTTCATAGAACCGGGAGAGGTATTCTTCAAGGGCGCCGTTGTCTGAAGCATAGATCACGACGTCCGCGGCGCTGGCAACCCTGAGAGCGTCTACGGCGGCCGTATCATCAGGGTCCGCCATAACGACCTTCAGGACGTTGTTTTTGAGATCAAGAGGGACTATTCTGTTTTCACGAATAAACCTGGAGGATATGCCGTTTATGACAAACGGCACTTTCGGAAGGTCTTCAGGGTTTAAATAAGGGATGTCTTTTATCATCGTATCAACGCGTTAATAAATTATATCACAAATAAACTCATCAGTTGCATAAAATGACGAATTCTTTCAGAATCAGACCTTATAGACAGACCCTGATTATACAGTTAAAAAGCCGGCGGTTAAAAGTATATAATAGGAGCATGAACGGAAAGCCTGTAAAATTCAAGCGGTCCAATCTTGTTCCGACAATAATCTTTATCGTGGTCGCTATTTTTTATCTGGCATATGATAAATATTCTTTCTCGAAACAGAACGCCGATGGACCGTTTGTGTCCGTCGTATCGGTTGCCGACGGCGATACCGTAACGGTTTTGATTGACCGTAAAGAGCAAAAGGTCAGGCTTATCGGAATGGACGCGCCTGAACTGGGGCAGAAGCCGTGGGGACGAAAGTCAAAACAATACATGGAGGACCTCCTGCGGGCTTCGGGATGGAAGGTCGAACTGGAATATGACGTTGAGAGAAGAGATAAATACGGACGCACCCTCGCATATCTGAGGACAACCGATGGACGGATTATCAACCTTTTGATGGTAAAAGGCGGTTATGCAATGCTGTTTACCGTGCCGCCTAACGTCAGATATGTGAACGAGCTGACCGCGGCACAGACCGAAGCAAGAAGTAATGAGCTTGGCATATGGGGCCGGAAGGGGCTGAAGGAAAAGCCTGTGGATTATCGAAGAGAACACCCCCGGAGATAATCATTTATTATTGCACTCCGGCATCCCGGGATTATACACTCTTTTGAATTCCTTTAGAATGTCGCAAACCTCATGGACGTCATCTACGAGGGAAATAAGGCCTATGTCCTCCGGAGCTATCGTGGCGGTTTTTATGAGAGTTGTTTTGAACCATTCGACAAGCCCGCCCCAGTATTCTTTTCCGAAAAGTATTATAGGAAATACCCCGATCTTTTTTGTCTGAGAGAGCGTCAGCGCTTCAAACATTTCATCCATAGTCCCGAAGCCGCCGGGGAAGATAATGAAGGCGGAGGAATATTTGACGAACATAAGTTTTCTGACGAAAAAATATCTGAAGGACAGAGAGACGTCCTGATATTTATTCGGATGCTGCTCTGCGGGTATTTCTATATTCAGACCGACCGATTTCCCTTTGTTACTCTTCGCACCCTTATTTGCTCCTTCCATAATGCCGGGGCCGCCCCCGGTGATGACAGCAAAGCCTGCATCAGAGAGTATTTCGCCGAGCTTGACGGCTTGCTCATAATAAAAAGAACCCGGCTTCATCCGTGAACTGCCGAATATCGCTACGGCAGGCCCGATATCGCTGAGGTTTTCAAACCCCTCGACAAGTTCGGACTGTATTCTAAATACCCTCCAGGGCTCGGAATTTTTCAGATCTTCCATTAAAAATCTCCTTTTCCTTTTGATTTTATAAGAAGTATGGTCAAAAAGTCATTATAGGTTTCAAAATCTGCTATAATATTGACTCGTGGAGAATACACTTTCTGTTATCCCATTGGGCGGCGTTGAGGAGATCGGCGGCATGAACATGACGGTCTTCGAATACGGGAACGATCTTATCGTTGTTGACGCCGGTCTTATGTTCCCCGAAGAAGACACCCTCGGTATAGATTTCATCATCCCTGATTTTTCCTATTTACTTAACAACCGTGAAAAGGTGAGGGCGGTCATCCTTACTCATGGACATGAAGATCACACAGGCGCCCTGCCTTTTCTATTGAAGGAACTGAAGGTCCCCGTATACGGCACTCCGCTGACTCTCGGGTTAGTGAGAGAAAAACTCCGTGAACATAAGCTTGAAGACGCGGAACTCATTCCTGTTATGCCGAGGGACATAATAACAATCGGCGTTTTTTCGATTGAATTCGTAAGGGTCACTCATAGCATTGTCGACGGCGTCGGCCTTGGCATAACAACTCCTGCGGGCCTTGTCGTACATACCGGAGACTTTAAGCTCGACCCTACGCCGGTAGACGGCCAGCTTATGGATTTCCACAGGTTTGCCGAATACGGAGAAAGGGGCACACTTCTTCTCCTGTCGGACAGCACCAATGCGGAAAAAGGCGGCTTCACATTCTCCGAGAAAGAGGTGAGAAGGGCCTTTGAGGATGTTTTTTCGAATACCAGGGGCAGGATAATCATTGCGACCTTTGCATCAAACATCCACCGCATTCAGCAGGCTATAGACGTTGCGGTAAAATATGGGCGCAAAGTGATCCTCTCCGGTAGAAGCATAGTATCGAACGCGCAGATAGCGTTGAATCTGGGATATTTAAAAATACCTGTGGAGACCTGGCTTAAGCTGGAGGACCTCAAAAAACTGGAAGATCATGAAGTGGTCATCATCACAACCGGCAGCCAGGGCGAGCCGATGAGCGTTCTCTCAAGGATTGCAACGGACGAGCACAAGCAGATCAAGATCAGAGAAGGCGACACCGTTATCCTGTCCGCAAAGATGATCCCCGGAAATGAGCGTGCCATCGGCAAGATTATAAACCATCTTTTCAGGAGGGGCGCAAATGTCATCTATGAAAAGGTATCCGAGGTGCACGTTTCGGGCCATGCCTCGAAGGAAGAGCTGAAACTCATGCTCAACCTGATCAAACCTATGTATTTTATGCCGATTCACGGTGAATACAGGCACCTCATATATCATTCTATGCTCGCCAAAAAAATGGACATCCCGAAGGAGAATATATTCATCATGAAGAACGGCGACGTTCTGGAGATTAACGACTCGGAAGCCCGGAAGAGCGGCAATGTAAATTCGGGACGCATCTTTATTGACGGCAAAGGTTACGGCGACGTAGAGGAGATGGTCCTCCGCGACCGTCTCAGGCTTGCACACGACGGGATCGTGATAATTCTTTTAGTTATAGAAAAGCTGACAGGCGAGATCGTATCAGGCCCTGAAATCATATCGCGGGGCTTTGTCTTTGAAGACGTCTCGCAGGAGATAATCAATAACGTAAAGGAACTCCTTGAAAAAACCATCAAAAGTCTTGAGCGGGAATATATTGCAGACACCTCACTGCTTAAGGCAAAAATCAGAAGCACCCTCAAAAAATATCTCAGAGACACCATGGACCGCCGTCCCATGATAATGCCGATTATAATCGAGGTTTAAAGAAATCACGCCGGCGCTTATTCCCCGCTATGTTTCTGCTATAATAATATTTCATGCTGCAAGCGATAATATTAGGTATAGTCCAGGGACTGACGGAATTCCTGCCTGTCAGCAGTACGGCACATCTTATACTGTTCCCATGGTTTTTCAACTGGAGCGGAGAGGTGGACACACTTGCCTTTGATGTTGCGTTGCATGGGGGTACACTGCTGGCCCTTCTTCTCTGCTTCCGGAGGGACTGGATCGATCTGTTTTTCAGGAATCACAGGTTGTTGGGACTGATTATCGTTGCGTCAATCCCTGCGGGGCTTGCGGGTTTTTTCCTGAACGGTTTTGTGGAGCATTCCCTGAGAAGCCCTCTACTGATCAGCATCACGCTGATAGTCGGCGGCGTCATTATGCTGGCGGCAGAAAAAATATACAAATACAGGGACATGGACCAGCTTGCTATGAAAGATGTGATTTTTATCGGCGTTGCCCAGGCTATTGCCATTATCCCTGGAGTTTCGAGATCGGGGTTGACCATCTCTGCCGGTCTCTTCAGAGGACTTGAAAGAGAGGCTGCGGCAAGATTTTCCTTTCTGCTCTCTACGCCGATTATCGCCGGCGCTTTAATGCTTCACTTCAAGGATGCCTTTATCAATAACGGGGGCCATAACCTTCAGATTTTTGCGGCCGGTCTAATTTCCTCTTTCATCACCGGGTCCTTCGCCATAAAATTTATGATGAAGTTCCTTAAAAGGTATCCTCTGGACCTTTTTGTTTATTACAGGTTTCTTCTTGCCGCTGTTATAATAGCTGGTATATGGCTGAAAGGCTGAAGAGAGTCAAAGAAGAGGTCATCGGCGTTATTTCGGTAATGGGAAGCCTTTATCTTCTCTTAAGTCTCCTTACCCATTCCCTGAGAGACCCTGTCCCGTTTTTCAGAACAACGGACCCGCCGGAACCCCTCCTGAATTTTGGGGGTATTGTCGGAGCTTATGTTTCGGGATGGATGATTATTTTTTTAGGCCTTGCCGCCTATCTTATCCCTTTGTTTATCATAGCCTTCGGCATTAAACGTCTGCTGAAAGTAGAAGGTCATAAGGTATATCTGCTTGGCAGCCTTCTTTTTATCTTCTCATCATCAATGCTGTCTGCTTTGCTGGCCGATACATTTCAAATAATGCCGGAAAGATTTCCGGACGGGATCGGAGGTCTGACAGGGAAGGCGATTGCGCATCTTGCGGTAAGTTTTGTCTCGGTACCAGGGGCATATATTTTCATACTATCCATGTTTTTATCATCCGTAATCCTGATTAGTCCCGTTTCCATCACAGCCGTTGCGATAGATAGAAAAAAGAAAGGGGCTGAGCCTGAGGAAATAATAGAAGAAACTCCCGCAGAAGAAGAGGAGATTCTGATCAGAGAGCCTGTATCCGTTCCGATAGTTACAAATGAACCTGAGCTTTCAATCGACCACGGTCCTGTTAGAACCGGGAAGGCCGGCGGGTATGAGCTTCCATCCCTCGAACTCCTGCAACCGTCCGATTCGGCGTCGATAAGACCTTCAAAAGACGAGATTTTGAACGATTCATCTCTTATCGAGAGGAAACTCGTGGATTTCGGCGTTGAAGGAAAGATCACCTCGGTCCACCCCGGACCCATTGTCACTATGTATGAGTTCGAACCCGCGCCGGGAGTTAAGATCAACCGTATCGTGTCCCTTTGCGACGACCTTGCGCTGGCGCTGAAGGCCCAGAGCGTCAGGATTTCTCCAATTCCGGGCAGGGCGGTCATAGGTATAGAAGTCCCCAACAAACAGAGGGAGACGGTCTGTCTGCGGGAGATACTTTCATCGGATGGTTTTAGAAAGACCAAATCAAGACTTGCCCTCGGCCTCGGCAAGGACATTTCCGGTCTGCCGGTCATAGCGGATTTATCGAAGATGCCGCATCTTTTAGTTGCCGGCGCAACAGGCTCGGGCAAGAGCGTATCGATAAATTCCATGGTGATGAGCGTACTTTACAAGGCAACACCGCAGGAAGTGAAGATGCTGATGATAGACCCGAAGCTGCTGGAGCTCTCAGCCTATGAAGAAATCCCACATCTTATTTCTCCGGTCATCACCAATCCCAAGGAGGCTGCCGAAGGATTAAAGAAGATGGTCTTTGAAATGGAAAGAAGATACAGGGTGCTTGCAGAGAAGACCGCAAGAAATATCGAGAGTTACAACCTCAAGGCAAAGGATGAAGAACTGCTGCCCTATATTGTAATTATAATAGACGAACTTGCCGACCTTATGTTCACCGCGCCCGCCGACGTAGAAGATTCAATTGCAAGGCTTGCCCAGATGGGAAGGGCCTCGGGCATTCACCTCATACTCGCAACACAGAGGCCGTCGGTAGACGTAATCACCGGGATCATCAAGGCGAATTTCCCCGCAAGGATAGCCTTCCAGGTTTGTTCAAAAGTTGATGCCAGGACAATCCTTGATACGCATGGCGCCGAACAACTGCTCGGAAAGGGTGACATGCTGCTTATGCTGCCGGGTACGAGGATTGTCCGCGTCCACGGCGCTTTGGTAACTGAAGAGGAGATTAAGAGCGTCGTCGAATTCGTCAAGACCCAGGCCCATCCAGACTACACCATATACGAAAGCATACGGATACCCGATGAATCCGCAGAGGACGACAATGAAGGCGAGCGTGACGAGATGTATCAGAAGGCTGTCGATATCGGAGAAACGACAGGCGAGATTTCCATCTCTTCTATCCAGCGGCGGCTTAAAATAGGCTATAACAGGGCGGCAAGAATAATGGAACTCCTCGAAGAAGACGGATTCGTCGGCCCTCACAGAGGAGCCGGGAAACCGAGGGATTTTCTAAGAAGAAGGAAATAAAAAAAGGGTTGAGCAAGCGCCCAACCCTTTTTGATGAATTGCCGAATTTTTACCAGTTATAGATTAAGGATGTTGTATATCTCCAGCCGTGCTGGTGTCTTGTGTCCCATTCAGTGTCTACATAAGTGGCTTCTAATCCTGTCGAGATGTCCTTCATTATCTGATAAATGAAGTTGCCATAGGTGTATTGACTCTGGCGGTAATAGCTGCCGGCGACATCGGAATCCTTCGGGTCATCGATACCATAACCGAGATTCACATCCACGTCTTTCATCGGTTTAACATTCAACTGGGCCCAGCCGCCGCTTGTCAAAATGGCATGTCCCGTTGTATTAAAGGAGCCGCCTTTATGGAAGTATTCTCCTCCCAGTCCCTGTCCCATATAAGCCTCACCTTTGAGTTCAAACATGTTGAAAGGGACCTGCAGTTCGAGGGCGAGCAGATATGGTGTAACATCGTTAGCCTTTACTTCACCCTTTCTGACTGCTCCACCGAGAGCGACCCATGCTTTTTTCTCGGCATCAAGAAGCAGGCCGCTGTAACCGATTTTTGCGGCTACCCACGGCATTTGAATCTGTGTGGTGATATCGGTTGCGCCGAACTTGTCGTTATCATCACTCCAGCGGTAACGGTAGATCGATAAAAGACCTTCCATCCCGCCGCCGAGCTTCTGCTGTACTGTTATCTGCGGGACCCTGTTCCAGAGGTTGCCGTTATATCCGGCAATTGCAAAGTCGAGGGTTGTCGGGTTAAGGCTTGCAATCGGGGTCCAGTCCTGTCCTATCCTGACCGAGGTGTCGCCTTTTGCGAAATCCAGATATGCAAGGCGGATTCTCAGCGCGCCGTTGCTTGAACTATCTCCGGCAGTACCGTAGAAGTCCGTCTCAAAGCGGCCTTTTGTGTTCCAGCCGTTATAAGAAGGCCCTTCAATGGCAATCCCCAGCCTGGTATCGCGAACATTAAAGGTGGCCTTGTCTTTGCCGTCGGCTGTTTTAGGAACGTATTTGATGAATTCATCCGTGCCCATATTATTGGTGTCATAGATGGCGTCGAATTTGAGTTTACCATAGATATTGATCTTGTACTTTGAGTTTACCTTTGTTTCGGCCGGTGCTGCTGCGGCAGCCTGCGGGGCCTGCTTTGTCTGCATTTCGCCGATTTTGTTCTGCATGGTCTCGATCTGTTTCTTCTGATCGTCAACCTGTTTCATAAGTTTTTCCAACTGGCCCTGGAGGTCTTTTACTGTCGGTTCGGCATAGACGGAACCAGCCAGAAAAGCGACCAGGATGACTATCAAAAACCCTCTGAAAAACACTTTCATGAATCCCTCCCTGAAACAATAGATTGGCCTCCCTTAAATAGGGCGGCGTTGTAAAAGTTTACCTGTCCTTTGAGAAAAATGCAACATGCTACAGCTCAAGAACAACCTTTGCCGAGTCGTCAGCGGATGATACTTTTCTAAATCCCATTTTCTCAGCCCTGTATAACATACGCGCATTCATCAGCAGAATCTCCATGTATATCTTTTTTATCCCCGTATCCTTTGCGATTTTTATACCGTGGAGGCAAAGCGCCTTGCCGACGCCCTGACCCTGCCACTGGTCTCCGACTACGATAGCCATCTCGGCACTTTCGAGGTCAGGAAGTCTGCTTATTCTTACCTCGGCTATTATCTTTTCGCTGTCACCTTCTCTGATGACGCCCACAAAGGATATCTCCCTGTCGTAATCTACATGGCAGTATCGTGTCAGTTCTTCATGGGACATATCGGTCAGTTTTCTGAAGAACCTCATCATGAGCGTATTTTCCGATGACGTCCGTAGCAGTTCGTCCATCAGGGGCTCGTCTTCAGGCCTGATGGGTCTGATAACGACGGCGGGCCCGTCCTTGAGTTTGAATATATCAATATACTGGTCGGGATAAGGGCAGATAGATAAATGGGGCGGACAGAAGTCCCCTCTTACAGGCACAAAACCGTCAAGGACGTCGGCTTCAAGCAAGATGCTTGCGTCCAAAGCAAAACCTTCTTTCTCCGTGATGAAAAACGGATTGATATCGATCTCCTTAATATGAGGGAAATGGATTATCAGATGAGAAAACCTGACTAATATCTCTTCGAGATATTTCAGGGTATTTTCGTAGTTTTTATTTTTCTGAAGGTACCTGAATATTTTCGTCTCTTCCATCATGCGTCGGGCAAGGGCCTGATTCAGGGGAGGCAGTCCTATTGAATAGTCCTCTATAGCCTCAAGAAGTTCTCCGCCGGTGCCGAAGACTATAACAGACCCGAAGGTCAGGTCTTTCTTCGCGCCGATCACAAGTTCATACCCCTGTTTTAAAACCATGGGCTGTATAATTATATGGGCGTTCTGGTCCTTGAGAAAAGTCGCAAGCTGATTCAGTTGTCTGAATGCCTTTTTGACGGCTGCCTGGTCTCTCAGATTTAAAAGGACGCCGCCCTGTTCGAGCTTATGAATAATTTTCTGGGAATCGATTTTTAAGACAACGGGATACCCGATGACGTCGGATATTGCGACAGCCTCCTCTTCGGTGGCCGCCTTATGAGTAGAGATGACCGGCAAGCCATAATGCCGGAATATCTCCTCGACTTCGTGAAAATTCAGGATGAGTCTCTTATCTTCCGCAGCCTTCCGGATTACTTCTTCAGCCTTATATTCATCCGGTTCATAGTCTTTGAGGATCACCTCCGGGGTTTCAAGGAGGAGCCTCAGGTTATAGTCATAGCGGTACATATAAATAAAACTCTTCACCGCCTGTTCGGTGGAAACAAACGTGGGGATACCTTTGTTACTGAGAAATTCCCTGGCCTCCAGCACCTGATCTTCGCCCATCCATGTCGTAAATACCGGTTTGTAAGGATAGTCCTTGGCTGCCGTCACGACCGCCTCTGCAATCTCTAAGGGGTTTGTCGCATAGGTAGGGGTATAAATTACCAGGACTCCGTCCACCTCTTTATCTTTCAAACAGGTTTTGACCGCAAGCTCAAAGTCCTCGGAAGAGGCCTCAATAAGCAGGTCAACCGGGTTTGACATGAATTTAAAAATAGGGAAACGCGCCTGCAGGGTTTCTATCGTAACGCGGCCCAGTTCGGCCAGCTCTCCCTCGAGTTTCATCAGGGTGTCGACTGCTATCACTGAAGGAGCGCCGGAATTTGCAACAATGGCAAGACGGTTTCCCTTGGGACGGCGCTGTTTTGAGAGGGATTCCGCAAGATAGAAGAGGTCAAGAGTTTCATCAACCCTTATAGCGCCCGCGCGTTTGAAAGCCGCGTCATATACTTTGTCCTCGCCTGCCATGAAACCTGAATGGGTCAATGATACAACCTGCGACGCTTCAAATTTGCCCGATTTGATTACCATTATCGGTTTGCTGGAAGAAAAACTGCGCACGGCGGTCATGAATTTCCGGCCGTTCTTGATGGATTCGATATAGAGGATTATGGCCCTTGTTTCAGGGTCTACTCCCAGAAAATCGATGAGGTCGGAAAATTTTATATCGATTTTTGTGCCTACAGATATGAAATAGCTGAACCCGATATTTTTGCTCACGGCCCAGTCCAGCATGGCCGACGATAAAGTGGTGCTCTGGGCTATAAGTGCGATATTGCCTTTTGGCGGTATCTTTGGAAACAGACTGGCGTTCAGGTTTTTCCCCGGTTTAATGAAACCGAGTGAATCAGGTCCCAATACCCTGAACCCGTACTTCGTGGATATCCGGCTTATCTTCGCCTGTAAAGCAGGCGCATTTTCTACGCGAGTTTTAAAATCAAAACACATCAGGACTATGCCCTTTACTCCCTTCACGCCGCACTCTTCAAGCACTCCGGGAAGCACTGCGGGCAGGTTTTTAGGGCATAGCGATATTATTGCCAAATCGATGTCCCGGCGAATGTCGGTGATCTTGGCATACGCTTCAACACCCTGCACAGACTCAAAATCAGGGTTTACAGGATAGACCGACCCTTTAAACCCTTTGCCAAGGAGGTTTTTAAAGACGAAATACCCTATCGAAGAAGTGTCTTCGCTGGCGCCGATTACCGCTATCCTCCTCGGATTAAAAAAGAAATCGAGATTTTTGACCGACACAGCCAAGCTCCTTTAAATGATTATTTGCAAAGATCCACAGGGGTCCGAGATGCCGGACCCCTGTGCAATAGATATTTTTTACTGTTTCCCCTTGAGGATTTCATTGACTACTGAAGGGTCGGCAAGGGTTGAAGTATCTCCGAGATCGTCCGTTTCGCCCCGGGCTATCTTTCTGAGGATCCTTCTCATGATCTTTCCGCTTCTGGTCTTCGGCAGTCCCGGAGCGAACTGTATTTTGTCCGGGGATGCAATAGGGCCGATGACCTGTCTGACATGGCCGACCAATATTTTTTTCAGTTCAGGCGTCGGTTCGATGCCCTCCTTGAGGGTCACATACACATATATGCCTTCCCCCTTGATATCATGCGGATATCCGACTGTGGCAGCCTCTGCTACGGCTTCATGGCTTACCAGCGCCGATTCTATTTCAGCGGTGCCTATCCTGTGGCCGGACACATTGATGACGTCATCGATCCTGCCCATCAGCCAATAATCGCCGTCCGTATCCTGCCGGGCGCCGTCGCCGGTGAAGTATTTGCCCGGGAACCTTGTAAAATAGACTTCTTTTATCTTCTTGTTTTCGGGATCACCATATGTCCCGCGAAGTATCCCCGGCCAGGGTTTTTCGATAACGAGATAGCCGCCCTCATTTGGACCGGCAGGCGACCCGTCTTCTTTGACTATCTTCGGAACTACGCCGGGGAAAGGTTTGCTGGCAGATCCGGGTTTTGTGGTCATAGCGCCGGGCAGCGGGGTTATGAGGATGCCGCCTGTTTCAGTCTGCCACCAGGTGTCGACGATAGGGAGTTTGGTTTTCCCTACATGGGTGTGGTACCACATCCATGCTTCAGGGTTAATCGGCTCGCCTACCGAGCCAAGGACCCTTAGAGAAGATAGGTCATGCTTATTGACCCAGTCAGGGCCCTCTCTCATCAGAGCTCTGATGGCTGTCGGCGCGGTATAAAAAATATTGACCCCGAATTTGTCCACTATCTTCCAGAACCTGCCGGGGTCGGGGTAGGTCGGTATACCCTCAAACATGAGGCTCGTGGCGCCGTTGCTCAACGGGCCGTAGAGTATATAGCTGTGGCCCGTGACCCATCCGATATCCGCAGTGCAGAAATGGATATCTTCATCGCGATAGTCAAATATCCACCTGAAGGTAAGATTTGTATACAGCATGTATCCGCCGGTTGTGTGAAGAACACCCTTGGGTTTGCCTGTTGATCCGGATGTGTACAGGATGAAGAGCGGGTCTTCCGCGTCCATCTGTTCCGGTTCGCAGTAATCTTTGATGTCCGGATCATCCATTACATCATGCCACCAGAAATCCCTCTCCGGTTCCATGTCTACCGGGCCTATTCTTTTTACTACAATCACTTTTTCCACGGTTGGGCATTCCTGCAACGCCTGATCAGCATTTGTTTTTAGCGGTACCGACCTGCCGCCTCTTGCGCCTTTATCGGCAGTGATCAGCAGGTTGGACTTGCAGTCCTGTATCCTGTCTTTCAGCGCCATTGCGCTGAAGCCGCCGAACACGACGCTGTGGATGGCGCCGATTCTGGCGCAGGCAAGCATCGAGATAGGCAGTTCAGGGATCATGGGGAGATATATTGTGACCCTGTCACCTTTCTTGATGCCGTATTTTTTCAGAACATTTGCGAATCTGTTCACCTCACGGTATAGCTGCTGATAGGTGTATGTTTTGTAAGTGCCGTCATCCGCTTCCCAGATAATGGCGGCCTTGTTTCTGACCGGTGTATTCACAAATCTGTCAAGGCAGTTATAGCACGCATTCAGCTTTCCGCCGATGAACCACTTGATATATGGCTTGTTGAAATCCCAGTCAGAGACCTTGTCCCATTTCTTAAACCACGTCAGGTTTTTCTCGGCCATTTCCGCCCAGAACCCATCAGGGTCTTCCACTGAACGCTTGTACAGCTTTTCATATTCATCAAAACTCTTGATATGAGCTTTTTCGCTGAAATCTTTTGAAGGGGGAAAGGTCCTTTTTTCCGCGCTCAATACATCAATGCTTTCATTAGACATCCTTGCTCCGACCTCCTTTTAATGAAATTCCGATCTCATCAATATTTAAACAGACGTGTTATTCAGCGCCTATTCCGATATAAGACCTGAGTTTCTCATCTTCATATTTTGCTTCGGCCTCTTTTTCGCGTCCAAAGAGAGAGAACAATATACCGACCAGGAATGCGGCCCCCATAGAATAGATGCCGGGGTTCTTCAGAGGGAAGATCGGTTTCGGTTTCGGCGATACTGAGGTGATGGATTCGACTTTATCTTTAAATATCCTCGGCGATTCGGCTGCGAGGATCTGGTCTGTCTGATCATTAATCTGTTTGTTGCTGTCTGTGTCAGCAGGTGACAGGGCAGCGCCCGCGGGTGCAGTCTTGATGCCTTTTTTGAGGCCATCTATCTTGCCCTTTACTGCTGCGTCTGCTGCTATTATCTCCATTGCAGCTGCTTTCGCGATCTTCTTGTTTGCAGCTTCATCTTCAGGAGTCAGCGCCTGTCCCGGTGCGGCTATCTTGAGGTCTTTATTGATCTTGTCGACCTTGTCCTTTATATCCCAGGCTGTCTTTTCGCTCTTATGGACGATATCAACCCAGACTGTCGGACTGAGAACAATAAGAATTGTAGCCATAAAAAGACCGGTATATATGCTATAGACGGCGCCGTTAGTCGTAAATTTCTTCCAGGTTATCGACATCAGCAGGGCAGGGAAGTTTGCACTTGCCGCAATTGCAAAGGTCAATCCGACAAGAAAAGCGACATTCTGGCCCTTAAAGAGGATGCCGAGGAGCATCGCAGTGACGCCAAGACCCACGGTGGCTATCTTTGCGACCTTTACCTCTTCCTTTTCAGCTGCTACGCCTTTCCTGATAACGCCTACGAACAGGTCATGGGAGAACGCAGAGGCACCGGCAAGGGTAAGTCCGGAAACAACGGCAAGTATGGTGGCAAAGGCGACAGCCGCAAGGAACCCGAGGAACAGGTTACCGCCGAGCACTTCAGCGAGCAAAGGGCCGGCCATATTCCCGCCCTTATCGATGGACATGATGACATCCCGGCCTACGAGAACTGCTGCGCCAAAACCGATGGTCACGGTAAGAATGTAAAAATATCCGATAAGTCCTGTTGCGACAAACACCGACTTCCTTGCCTGTCTTGCATCCGGCACGGTATAGAACCTCATAAGAATGTGCGGGAGACCGGCGGTACCGAACATGAGTGCAAGACCGAGAGAAATGGCATCCAGAGGGCTGGTAATAAGACCTCCCGGTTCGAGAAATTTATTCGTATATAGACCCTCTGCCTGAGCAAAAAGATTAGCATAACTGAACCCGAACTGTGCCATAGTCATAATGACCAGCAGTGTCGCGCCGCCCAGGAGAAGAGTTGCTTTGATGATCTGTACCCATGTTGTTGCGATCATTCCGCCGAAAATAACATACGATATCATAAGCGTTCCGACGAGAAGGACGGCAACTTCAAAAGGAAGGCCGAACATGAGTTTTATGAGTGTGCCTGCTCCGACCATCTGCGCAATTAAATATGTCAGCACTGTAACCAGAGAGCCGGCTGCAGCTGCCGCTCGAATAGGTCTCTGGCGCAAGCGGTATGCAACAACATCGGCAAAGGTGTATTTCCCGAGGTTTCTCAACGGCTCGGAGATCAGGAACATGATAATCGGCCATCCGACAAGCCATCCGACCGAGTAGATGAGGCCGTCATACCCCTTTGTCGAGACAAGTCCCGCTATACCGAGAAACGAGGCCGCGCTCATATAATCCCCTGCAAGGGCGAGTCCATTCTGAAAGCCGGTTACGCTTCTGCCGGCGGCGTAGAAATCTTTTGTTGTTCGTGTCCTCTTTGCCGCCCAGTAGGTTATGGCAAGGGTCGAGATAACGAACACAAGGAAAAACATTATGGCTACAGGATTAAATTGTCCTATAATTGTCTGTGTCGCCTGTGGCATTTGTTACCCTCCTATCTTTTCTTTGACTTTTTTAACGAGAACATCGTATGTGTTGTTGGCCCAACGGATATAGATACCGGTCAGGACCCAGGAAAGAATAATAGTCCCGACTGCAATGGGTATCCCTATCGTTATGGCCCCGGAGAGTTTCTGCGAAAGAAAAGGTTTGTTAAAGGCGATCAGGGCAATAAACCCGAAATACAACACCAACTCTAAAATGGTCAGTATGGTACAAATGGCGAACTTCTGGCTGGACAAAGACTTAAAATCCTTGTCATTAAGGATTTCCTGCGTACTCATTTGCTTGCTCATCCTAGACTCCCCTCCTTAGTATCGTTTTTTTAAAAGGGTTTAAAAATTACTGAATTCACCTGATGTCTTGAATCTATCACCTCCTTCTTCAGGATGCCCTATTCCCAGGAGCATACCTATGGATTTGACCCCGAGATCTGATAAAACAGGGATGAAACGCTGAAAGAGTTGCGCGGTTATAAAGGCGTCCACAAGCGCGTCATGGGCGCCCCGTATTGATATGTCGAAACATTTCGCCATTTCATAGAGCCCCGAGCTTTTGTCCCCCGGTGGAAAGCAGGAATGGGACGGCATCCTTTTTCTGATCCATTCATGAAGGACAAACGTATCAATAACCGGGTTCCGGATGGTGCCGTTGAAAATCCGCTTCATATCGCTGTTGATGAAAGACAGGTCTATGGAAACGCAATGGCCGATAAGAACATCATCCCCGCAGAATTCAAGGAAATCCGCAATGATGTAATCGATATTGGGTTTTTCGGACACATCGGATGGAGTGATGCCGTGTATGACTACGCTTTCAGGTTTGAACTTGGTTTCCGGCTTTATGAGTCTATGAAAGGTATGGCTGAGGTCGATCCGTGTCCCGATCATTTTTACGGCGCCTATCGATATGATGGAATCTTTCCTTTCATTCAGGCCTGTAAGTTCGGTGTCAATTACTACATACGAAGTTTCAGTGATCGGTCCGTCCTTGTCAAAAGATAGCGCCGCCTGTTTCTTTGTTTTAAAAAAATCGAGCATAGTTATTACCAGATCATGGCTTTATAGCGTTCTATAATCAAATCCTGTATCTTTGATATGAGCTGAAAGGTCTCTTTTGCGATCCTTTTTTCGAGGTTGCTCAGGTTGTTGGGATTTATGAAATTATTAATATCCTGACCTTCTTTCATCAGCTCGAACTGGTTTTGAATTCTGAGCAGCAGGATGAAATCAAAGGCATGCAGGAGTTCGTCGGCGTACTCTTTAATAATAGTGTGTTTATCGCGCAGAGACTGTATCCTCTCGATAGTGGATGTTTCCTTTAGGCCTTTTTCAAGTGCAAAGAGCCTTACTATGTCAACCAGCGGAGCAAGGCCTTTTATTTTAAGGTTTAGTTGGTCTTTATGTTCCCCGCTCTTTTCTACGACAAAAGTCTTGAGGAACCCTATAGGAGGCGTATTTTTTATCGCCATGTTCGCAAGGTACCCCAAAAAGATTTTATTGTCTTTCGCCATGGAGAGGGTAAAATCCTTTAGCCAGTCAAGAAGCTTGGCCTCGCCATAAACGGCCCTGAAATCGAAGAAAGTCACGGAATTTAAAACCGCCTCGGAAGTCGGAGTGGATATCCAGCTGGTGAAATATTTTCTCCACACATGGAGCGGCTGACGCCACATGGGGTTTGTGGCCATAAAATCGGCCGGACACGGCGGAAACCCGCATTTCAGCAGGCCGTCTCTTACAAACTGTGTAAAGCTCCTGAAATACTCCTGCGCCGCCAGTTCCTCGGTAGCGGATGCCGGGTCGGCATAAATGAGCGCATTGTCCTGATCGGTCTTAAAGGTCTGTTCCTTGCGGCCTTCGCTTCCGAAGGCTATCCAGCAGTAAGGCACCGGAGGCTCCCCGAAGCGTTCCTCGGCAATCTCGATGATTTTTCTGACGAGCCTGTCGTTGATTTCCGTAATAATTCTTGTGATGCTGCTTGCTTTTGCTCCTTCACCAAGCAGCAGGCCCACAATGCCGTTGATTCTTTTTGAAACCGGTATGAGCGCATCTACCGTGGTCTGGCTTTCAATGTCTTTTACGACGGACAAAGGAGATGTCCCCTGGATAAGCATAAGGTCATGATTTGTCAGGATGCCTTTAAGTTTATCACCCTGCATAATCAGCAGATGGTGGACATTATGCTTCACCATTTTCAGAATGGCTTCAAAACAGTATTCCTTTACATCGGCCCTGACATGCGGAATGCTCATAATATCCCTGACCGGGTCTTTGCAATCCTTTCCCTTAGAGACTACTTTATCTCTCAGGTCCCTGTCCGTTATGATTCCCGTGGGAAGACCGTTTGCGTTGATCAGTATAAGAGAGCTGATACTGTAATTCGCCATTATTTCAGCGGCTTCCTGAATGGAGATATTCTCGGAGGCATTAATGACGCCCTTGGTAGCGAATTCGCCCACCGGCATGGTAAAGAGGATTTTGTCGCCGCCGCTGTATATCAGGTTTTTATTCTGGAGTTCTTTAAACGTCTTGTCCAGATATTTGCTCAAAAAGGATTTGTGGAAAAATTCCCTGACCGTGGGGTTGGTGAACAGGAGGTTCTGTATCGGCTCCCGCTTGATCAGATAACAGATCGTATCGTTGACCGCAACCACGGTGGCTCTTGCCTTGCCGCCGCCGAAGATTAGCAGATATCCGATCAGGTCGCCTTCGCCCCTGTAATCTATAAAAACCTCGTCGTTTTCATTCTTGATGGAGACTTTTACCTCTCCTTTTTTGATGATATAAAGGTTTTCAGGGGCGGGGCCGCCCTGGTACTGAATGACGGTCCCTTTCGGGTAAAATTCCATGTTTACATCGCCGGTTATGGCTTTTAACGTATCGTCGTCGAGGAACTGGAAGGGGGGTATTTTCCCGAGAAACTCTATCACTTCTTCGATAAGCATTCTCTATGCCGCCTTACCGCGCATTACTTTAGGGAAATTTTGAGGAGTGAAAAAACCGGATGATGTTTGCAGTAAATTCTTTACTTGCATAAAATACATATAATCCAGTATAAAATAGCCTCTGTACGGGGAAAATTTCCAATACATGAGGCCTTGGGTAACGGTAAGTATATCAGAAACTTTTTTAAAAATGCAAATATTTTATATGGTTATGAAATATTTTTTGTAGGGAACAAGTTAACTTGCTTGATTATCAATAAGATACGGAAAAGCAAAGACGGGACATGTCATAATCATAAGGAAAAACATATTTATTATTATAGTCTCAAGGACATTAAAAGGAGGTTCTGGTTATGCCTGAAATCAAAAGGATCGGAGTTATTACGAGCGGCGGTGATTGCGGCGGTCTGAATGCGGTCATTAAGGGCGTTGCAAGGGAAGCATATTTTTTGGGTATTGAATCGGTAGTTATCCCTCACGGTTACGCGGGTCTTTATAATCTTGTGCAATTAGAGCAGGTTGTTTACCTTAATGCCGAAAGGGTCAGCAAAATAGAAGCGTCGCTCGCGGGCTCGGAGGCCGGCCATTCACGGGTGAAGATAAGCAAGATAGCAGACCCGAACAAATATGAACGGATCAAGGAGGGGTTAAAGAAATTCGGCATTGACGCCCTCGTTATCAGCGGCGGAGATGATACCGGAAGCGTCGTAGTGGACCTTTCATCCAAGGGTATCCCCTGCGTCCATGTCCCCAAGACGATGGACCTCGACCTCCAGTCCTACAGCGTGGGAGGCGATTCAGCCATCAACAGAATAGCCGTTTTTGCAAGGGAACTGAAGACCACGGGAATGAGTCACAACCGTATCCTTGTCATCGAAGTATTCGGAAGATATGTCGGTCATACCGCCTTTCGCGGAGGAGTCGGCGCGGAAGCCGATGCTATACTGATACCGGAAATTCCGGTTGATTTCGATGTGCTCTATGAGCATATGAAAACAACCTATTTTGCCAGGATAGACAGAAGCGATGTGAAGTCCGGGACATATATTATTGTTGTTGCAGAGGGAATAAAAAACATAAACGGCGAGATGCTTTACGATGAATCCATCCCGCCCGACGCCTTCGGTCACAAGAAACTTGCCGGCTCGGGGAAATTTGTAAGACAGCAGCTTGAAAAGAGGCTCAAGGTTGACCCGGCTGTGAAAGAATTCATGCAAAGGACCGGCATGTTTGCGCCCGGCGTGTATGAAGCGCCGGAGGTGCGGGAGGTTACGCCCGGTCATCTGGTGCGCGCAGGTCATTCCTCCGCGCGCGACGTCAATTTCGGGTATAAGGCCGGCGCTGCTGCGGTCTTTCTTCTGTTAGAGGGAAAGACAGGGAACACGGTTGTGAATGTTGAAGGCAACAGGATTTACTACCAGGCGACCGCCGAAGTGATAAAAAGGAGAGAAGTGAACATCAGTGAGATCTCCATTTTCGAGAGCCTTGGCACCTGTTTCGGAAGAAAGCCCGAGAAATATATTTATGAAATTGTCGAGCAGAAAGGGCGTATCGAGAGGCATCTGTAAACTAATTTGAAGTAATAATTTACGGCTCATCGTGAAGTCGAGTGGGCAAAAAGATGAGTACAAAGCAGTATAACATGGCTTCAGACAAAGGGAAAGGAGCTTTTAAAGGGGCAGGAAAATCTGTATGATTACTGGATGGGCAAGAAGAGACGATTACTGGACGAATATCAGTTCTCCGGATTTCGGCCAATGTCTAAAATACAGGGGATATTCGGGGACCCG
>Ga0315292_10000173_pt1 | contig 26868 bp, 24 predicted proteins | sample YL17G13_0_MG_FD_204029 | JGI IMG/M metagenome (GOLD analysis project Ga0315292, IMG submission 204029) | Sediment microbial communities from Yellowstone Lake, YNP, Wyoming, USA - YL17G13_0 | ecosystem: Environmental > Aquatic > Freshwater > Lake > Sediment | place: USA: Wyoming | collected... | reverse complement strand
CCAGCTTCAACCGGAATCGTTCTATCTCTCGGGGTTTCATACCCCAGAGGATATACCAAAGTATTATCAAATGTCAAGATAAACTTAACGTAGTAGTATTAGAAAGTTGGTGGACTTACCACCCAGATGACAACAATCTTTCTTTTTCCTGGATTCGACCAACTATGAGGTTCCGGAGATGAAAAATAGAAACTCTCGTTCTTTTTAACCCTATACAGCTTGCCATTCAAATTAATCTCAAGTTCTCCCTGGAGAACAATCCCAAATTCTTCTCCAATATGGGTGTAAGATCCTTTCGACCCCCCTCCAGGCTCAATCGTCGTATAGAAGGGCTGCATTCTCTTATTTCTTATATCCCGGACCAGCATCTGAAGCCTTGCATCCCCCTGTTTAAAATTGATATTCACCCTCTCTCCTTCTTTGAGAACCACATCATTCTTATCCGTCTCTGGTTCGAGGAAGAAATCAACGACTTTCATTTGAAGGGCTCCGGCGATCTTCTTCAAGATCATGATGGAAGGGTTAGCACGACCTCTCTCGAGTTGGGAGAGGTAGGCGCCAGTACAACCTGCCTTATTGGCTAATTGTTTGAGCGTCATTCGATTGGCCAGTCGGAAGCCCTTAAGCTTTTCGGCGATCTCTTTCATAGAAGTAAAATACAATTAAATCTTATTAGCTTAGCAAAAATTTAAATATCTTAACTTTAACAAACTCAGTAGGCAAAAATCGGCCGAAAGCATTATTGAAAATTTAGAGTTGGCTGTTTAATACCCTTTAATACAAAACAGATTTTTTTGGATTGTTTTTGCTATAAAAAGATAAAAAGTGCACCGGTAAACATTCCTCTTAGTATGCTACCTCCTTTTTGCTGAGGATTTGTAAAGCTCTTGAAATAAAGATCTGAGATGACGTTCCTCTTCCTCCTTTCCCTTCGATCGCGGAATTTAAAATGTTTTATTATTCCTAAGACCCTCGAGAATTTTCTCCGGAGTTATTGGAAGACTATTAATTCTTATTCCAATTGCATCAAATACAGCATTGGCGATTGCAGGGGCTGTAGGCACAGATCCAGGTTCCCCCACCCCCTTTGCTCCAAATGGGCCCTCGGAATCAATTTTTTCCACCAATATAGGCACGATTTCTGGGATGTCATTTGATCTGGGAATCCTATAGCCCAAAAAATTAGGATTTAAAACCCTCCCATTTTCATACTCATACTGTTCTGTTAAGGCGTAACCGTATCCTTGAGCCACAGCACCCTCAATTTGTCCTTCCACAGCCGTTGGGTTAATTGCTCTCCCGATATCATGGGCAGCCACGATTCTCAATACCTTTACCCTCCCTGTTTTAGGATCTACTTCTACCTCTGCGGCCTGCGCTGCAAAAATTGGGGCTGCAGAGATATTACTTATACCTGTCTCACGATTAATTAGTTCGGTTGGAGAATCATAATGTCCCTTTCCCAGAATCGTCTTTCCAATTTTATGGCGTGATGTGGCAACAACGCAGTCAGAAAAACTTACAAATTTTTCGGGCGAACCTTTGACAAAAATTCTACCTTCTTTGGAGTCTAAATCTTCGATATTGGCTCCCAATTTACTGGCTGCAATTTCAAAAAGCTGCCATTTTACATCATAAGCCGCTCTCCTTACTGCATTTCCCCCTATAAAAATGACTCTGGATCCCCAACTTCCCAGGTCCATAGGGGTGAGGTCAGTATCCATACTGACTACTCTTACTTGGTCTAACGTCACTCCCAATTCTTCAGCTGCTATTTGTGCTAAGGCTGTGTTTGACCATGTGCCCACATCCGCCGAGCCCACCATTAATTCTACGCTTCCATCACTAAAAATTTTAATAAAAGCACTTGAAAAATCACCATCGGTGTACACATGAAACCCACTGAGATGAATGCAACCTGCTATTCCAACACCTCTTCCGAAAGATTTATTTTTTTCTTTTTCTCTCCAATTGATCGCCTCCGCAGCTTGTTCTAAACATTCCCTGAACCCACAGCTTTCTGTAATCTTCCACCCAACAGGTGTGGTGTCGCCTGGTCGATTAGCATTTTTAACCCTAATTTCCACTGGGTCCATTTCTATTTTTCTGGCAATTGAATCAAGTTGAGACTCAATTGCAAAAGTAGCTTGTGGATTGCCATATCCGCGAAACGGACCACCAAAATGTTTATTAGTGTAAACGGTTAGCAATTCATACTTGACATTAGGAACCCGATACAAAGAAGCGATGATAGCACCTGCCACGCCTGTCACTGCAGGGCCCATATGGTTATATGCACCATTATCTGTAACGATTTTAGCTTGACGGGCCATTAAGATCCCATCTTTGCTTATCCCTGTTTTTAAATAAATAATCATCGGGTGCCGTATCCTTGTCGTGGTAAACTCTTCTTCTCTCGTCAAGGTGATCTTAACTGGTTTACCAGTTCTTTTGGCAAGGAATGCACAGATGCCTTCGTCCTCACATACTTTAGATCTAGACCCGAAGCCTCCACCAACCTGAACCTCCATAACCCTCACTTTTGTCAGTGGGATATTCAAAATATGCGCCAGTTCCTTTTGTACGAAGTAAGGGCTTTGAGTGGCAGTCCATATCTTTAGATTCCCTTTCTGGTCATACATTGCAGCACAACTTCTTGGTTCTATACAACAATGTGCTTGGGCTTGAAGTTCATATCGATCTTCAAAGATAAAATCAGATTGTCGAAAAGCCTTATCAATGTCGCCAAATTCTTTTGTGCTAGAAGCCGCAATATTATTAGGTTTATTATCGTGAATTAATGGAGCTCCCGGCTTAAGAGCATCTTCTGAATTAAAAACCGCAGGCAGTACTTTGTACTTGACTCGAATCAGTCTTATTGCCTTTTCAGCTATTCTTTCATCAGTTGCAGCGACTGCCGCAACCTCATCTCCAATATACCTAACCTTCTTATCTGCCAAAGGTAGTTTATCTTCGTGAATTCCACCTAAGTGGACATACTTTATTTTCGGTGTATCTTCAGCCGTGATCACAGCCTCAACCCCCGGAAGTGCCTTCGCCTTCTTTGTATCAATAGAGATGATCTGAGCATGGGGGTAAGGACTACGAAGTATCTTGCCAAACAACATATTTGGGAAAACCAGATCATTAGAAAACTTGGCCTCCCCTGTAACTTTTTCAATAGAGTCAATTTTAGGTAACCGCTTTCCGACTACTGATAACTCTCGCATTTCTCTTTCCTACTTTGGTGACTTTGAGATGCAGCAAGGATTGCTGTAATAATTTTTTTGTATCCAGTACATCTGCACAAATTCCCTGCAAGGGCAATCTTAACTTCCTCTTCAGAAGGATATGGATTTTCGTTGAGCAATGCTTTGCCAGAGAGAATCATTCCCGGGGTACAAAATCCACATTGTATCGCGCCATATTCAACGAAGGTCTCCTGTAAAGGGTCTAATTTCCCGTCTCGCGCAAGACCTTCTATGGTTGTTATTCTTTTACCATTGGCATCCACGGCTAGAAGAAGGCATGAATAAACAGCCTTACCATCTAAAAGTATTGTGCACGCCCCACATTCTCCTTCGTTACAACCTTTCTTTGTCCCCGTTAGATGGAGATCTTCTCTTAATACATGTAAGAGGGTTTTTGAGGTATCTGCATGGATTTTAAATAATTTCCCGTTTATCTCTATTTTTATCAGTTTTTTCATAATCGTTTAATCCTTTTAATGCTCTCTCCGTTGCAAGTTTGAGGCTGTTCTCTGTAAGGATCTTACAGAGTTGATAACGATACTCTACTCTAGAACGTGGGGCAATTTCTTTGGAAGCAATTTTACTTCCTTCGTCGAATAGATTTAAATCTATTTTTTTTCCGAGTAAGAACTTTTCTGCTTCCTTTGCCCTTAGGGGAGTCGGAGCTACTGAGCCTAAAGCAATCCTTGCTTGAGAAATGGTATGCATTTCTTGATCAATTTCTAGAAACACCGCTACACCAACGAGCGTCTCGTCTGTCGCAGTAATCTTGGGGACCCAAGCATAACATCCAGCATAGACAGACTGCTCATTCGAAGGGATGGGAGGTATTTCAACCTCTACCACCACTTCATCGAATCTCAAAAGGGTTTGAAAAGGACCGGTAATGAAATCTTCCAAAAGAACTGCCCTTTCTCCTCCTAGGGAGACACATTTTACTTTAGCACCTAGTGCAATCAGTGGAGGGATAGTATCCCCAGAAGGAGAGGCGTTACATATATTTCCCACTAAGGTTCCGATATTACGAATCTGGACTGTGCCTATGGCCAAACAAGCTTCCCTCAATATATTAAAATTCTTTTGAATTATTGCTGAATCGATTAATTTTTTATGTGTTACTAAGGCTCCTATCCTTAATATATCATTTTCATAGATGATATGATCAATGTTAGGTATTTTTTTAATATTCACCAAGTATTTGAGATTAACTGTTTTCCTTTTCATTTGAATTATTAAATCTGTTCCACCAGCAAGTATTTTTGCTTTATCTTTATATTTGGAAACAAGCTGACAAGCTTCTCCTATCGTACTTGGTTCAAAGTATCTAAAATTTATCGTCAATTTTCACTCCTAAACAAACCAAAAAGGATATCACAAAACTAACTGCGATTGCGAACCAAATTCATTAACACGAGAAATGAAAAATTAGCATATATTAACTAATTCTCAATCAGAACTTAGAACATTCCCAGCTTTTGTCTAAAAAAATATAATAGACTTTGGCAGGTAATCCCTTTATCACCCTTTTTATGTCTCCCCTTCTAAGTGTAAACCAGTAACATTTTTCTCGTGGCTTACTCATTCCTGTCTTTTATACTTCGGTATTCGAAATGGCCCAGAGGGGGGGTCTACCGGTTCGCCTGCTCCGTTGTAATCTTTGGGAATTATTGGCAAAAGGAGGTAGGAGGGCTGATCTCTATCACCATAGATCGTGTGCTTAACTTTTGCCATATGTGGCAGGTGATACCAGAGAGCTTGAACCTGGTCTTGGGCAGCAATTTCTAACCGTATCCTATGACCCATGAGAAATACGTTGGAAGTCATCCGCAGGTCACTAGCATAAAGAATCACTTCCCCTGGTTCAATGGGGAGACTTCTGGTATGCGGATGATAGGACGAATAGGGTTTTGATCTCTTCTCATCAATTTCATAATGAGAAGCCTTGAGCCAGCCCTCTGCTACACATCTCTCAGAGCCATCAACATTTATGTCTTTAACTTTCAAATACCAATCCGTATCGTTAGTCAGTGGTTTCAAGACTTCTATCTTTGAAGATTTCCAAGTTCTTGCTTCAATACCCTCACTTTCTATCGAAGCATACCAATAAAGCGCTATTGGACCTGTTACCTCCACATTCTCAGCCAGTGGCTCTGTTTCATAAACAGCCTTTGGGACTGGGTCAGCCCTAGCGAGCACGTCAGGTTGGCGAAAGCCTTGGGCAGGATTAGCCCAAGGGTTACTCGTGAAAACCTGAGGCTCTTCTTTAGGCTTAGGCACCTCGGTTGATAACTTCCCTCCTCTTTTAAGGTAAAATTTAGTCCACTTAGTCACTTTCAGGGGCCATTCATCCTCATATCGCCATTTGTTTATCCCCTGGATGAATATTAGAATTGGTGGCTCATCCATAATCCCCGTATCTATTTCTTTCAGCCAGTGGTCATACCATCTTAGACACACATCCTGGACTTCGTGAAATGGACGGTCCATTCCGCCGTAGTTATCGGATGGTACGACTAACATCTTTTTATTCCTTTTTGGTGCAACTATGTTTTCGTAAGCATCAAAGGCACCAGGTTGATGAAGAACCCAACCATTCCACCGAGTTCCTAAATAGCTCGGTATCTTTATGTCCTTAAACCTGGTGTAAGGTGATAGTCGCTGATAGTAAGGTCCATCGTATGGATGCAACATGAGGTCAAATTCCTGAGGATGCATACCAGGAGACGCAGTCATGAGATAAAGATAAGGGGTACACATTATATCAGGATTGTTCTGCAACTCTCTAATCTTCTTCCGCAGTTCCTTTTCAGTAAATTCTTTTAGGCTTACAGGTTGTGGCTTACTTCGAATTGGCGTGAGATTCGACATATGAAGATGCAAATAATAGGTAAAGATCCCCCCATGATAATCGCAATGACGATAATAGTCAGTTAGCCCTTCAAATGGAAATATTGCCTTCAAGTGAGGTGGTGGTGGTTGCTGGCCCGCAATAATATATTGAGAAATAGCAAAGTTTGACATCCCCACCATGCCAACGTTCCCGTTACACCAGTCTTGCTCTGCTATCCACTCAATGAGGTCATAGCCATCTTTTGTCCATTCTAACGTGAACTCCCCTTCTGACTTGCCTACCCCTCTGATGTCAGGAATAACTTGCACGTAGCCTCTAGGCACAAAATATTGCTGCTCGCCACACTCATGGCCTCCGGTTCCCCTTACATAATCTGAAGGCTGGTACTTAGGGTTCGTTGGAAGCTTCTCCGAATCCTTGCCATACCAAGACCACGAAACTAATGCTGGGAACTTACCTTTTGCCTTAGGTCGGTATATATCAACGCAGAAACGTATACCATCCCGCATAGGAACCCATACATTCTCCTCAAGCATGATGCGATACTTAGGCTGTGAGACTAATTCGTGCCAATCTTTTTCTTCTGTTCTCATAATTCCTTTTCCTCTCTTTCAGTAATCTCTTTACACTTAGCTTCTTTTCTGAATTTCTTTATGTGTCAATTCAAAGAGACCCCAAACTTATGATTCACTGCACTGACACGTGGTTTTTAGTGTAAAAAATAAATAGGTTTTTTCCGAGAAATAATCTACGGCCCCAAAAGAGAATTTGAACCTTAGAATCCAAAGGAGCCATGGCTCATCAATTTCACTTTTTGAAGAAGGTGTATGCAATAATGCCTTTCAGAACTTTTCTTCGGTATTTCAAAAAGGGGCTTCGCTACATTAATAATAGTCTCAGCCAACATTTTCTCTCTTCGCTGTAGCCTCTATTGCCCTTATTATTTGCACATAACCGCCACAACGGCATAGATTGCCTTCTATTGCCGTCCTTATATCATCCTCATTTGGGTGTGGGTTCTCATCCAAGAGCGCTTTTGCTGAAAGGATCATACCTGGAGTGCACATTCCGCACTGAATCGCACCCTCTCGAATGAAAGAGCCTTGAAGAGGATGAAGCGTTTCTCCCTTCTTCAAACCCTCAATGGTAGTAATCTTCTTGCCTTTACACATCACACCTAGAGTGAGACAGGAAAGAATGGGTTTGTTATCCAAAAGGACCGTACAGGCTCCGCACATTCCCAGATGACAGACTTCTTTGGTCCCTGTGAGTCCTATATCTTCCCGGAGAACCTCCAATAAAGTCTTTCTTGGTGGAATAGAAATCTCATAGCTATCCCCATTAATCCGGAGTGTTATCATCTCTTTCAAAGTTTTCCCCTCCCCGACTTAAGCTCAAGATGCTTCAGGATCACCGAACGATTGCCTGAGAGCCTTTTCGACGAATATCTTGATCATCCTTTTCCTGTATGTAGGGGAACTCCCCACATTGGCAATCGGCTTTGCCGTTCTGAAGGCCATCTCCGAGGCCTCCTCAATGAGTGAATCCTCAACTCTTTTTCCCTTGAGAAGTTTTTCAATGTTCTTCACCTCTTCAGGCCTTGTGCCCACCGCCCCAATCACTACCTTTGCCTCATGACAAACTTTTTCCCTCCCTTTCAGAATGAGCATGATCGCTACACTCGCAAGGGGAAAGTCGATGGATTTCCTGATGCGATACTTAAGATAGGTACCAAAAACATCCTTTGGGGTGGGGGGGACCTCAACGCTGACTAGTACCTCTTCAGGTTCCATAGTAAATGGTTTTGCTCCGTTTCCGGTGTAAAAGTCGCGTAGGAAAAGATTCCGTTGACCATAGGCGGAAAAGAGTTTAATCTTTGCACCAAGAGAAATTAGCACTGGAGCTAAGTCAGCGGAAAACACGGCAAAACATTTTGTTCCTCCATTGATGGCATTACATTCTTCACCGCCTATCTTGATACAGGTTGGTCTACATTTTCTCCAGAAATCCGATTGATTATAATAATAGCAACGGGTGTCTAGACTAAGATTCCCCCCAACTGTTCCCATTTGCCTGATCTGAAATGACCCCACCTTACTCGTCGCCTCCCTAATCATTGGGTACCGCTCCAAAATGACAGGGTCTGTCTCCAAAGAGTGAAGTTTGACCATTGCACCTATTCGCAAGCCCAAAACCTCATCAAACTCAATACAATCCAAGTTTGGGATGCCACATAGACTGACCAAATATTTAGGCTGGAAGATTCTCTGTTTCATCGAGGGAAGCAGGTCGGTTCCTCCCCCTATTATCTTACTCTCTTGTCTATGTTCCCAAAGAAAAAGACAAGCCTCTTGCAATGACTTGGGTTCCACATACTGAAAATCTGGTAATAGCACCTTACTCTTCCTTTTCCTTCAAACTCTCTAGAATCTTCTGAGGCGTAATAGGAAGATCTTTGATTCTTACTCCAACGGCATGATAAATGGCATTGGCAATAGCGGCCGCTGGCGGAACGATAATAATTTCACCAATTCCTTTTGCTCCATATGGCCCCTTGGGGTTCGAAACCTCTATGGGAACCACGACAATTTCATCAGGAAGATCCTTAACTGTGGGTATCGCATAATCGATGAAATTGGGATTGAGCAACATTCCTTTCTTATCATAAGTCATGTGCTCCAAAAATGTATTTCCGAGAGCCATCACAATGGAACCCGTACTTTGCTGCTCAATGCCAACTGGATTTATCACCTTTCCCACATCTACGGTTCCAACATACTTGATGACTTTTACAGCACCCATTTCCTTGTCCACCTCGACTTCAACTCCGCCGCCAGCGCTCATCCAGTAGAAGGATCTTACCCCCTGACCAGTTTCTTGGTTAACGAAACCTTTGGTTTGATAAATCCCATACCCCATGAGACTTCCGCGGTTGATCCCTGGTCCTTTAACTGCCTGGGCCAGTGACACAGATTTTTCCGGAATGTTTTTAACTTTAATGAATTCTTCTGCTGTGAATATCAAATCTTCTATTTTTACATCAAGTATTAAGGATGCTGCTTCCAGAAGCTGTTTTTTTAAATCATTTGCTGCGAGAAGGACGGCATTGCCCATATGGAAAGTGGATCGGCTGGAAAACGTTCCAGTGTCGTAAAGGGCCGTACTGGTATCTGGATCAAGGATGAATATCTTTTCCAGAGGCAATCCCAATTCCTCTGCAATGATTTGCTTCAATATCGTTCGATTTCCCTGTCCCATTTCGACAGTATTGCACATCAGGGTAACACTCGCATCAGAATTCATTTTGACATGGGCAGTCGAGGTCGAAGGAGTGACAGTGCTTTTTAAACTGATTGAAATCCCTTTGCCTCGAGATCTCACCTTATCAAGGTCTTGCCTTTTCGGGCGATCCCAAACAATACCCATGGCAGCTTCGTCCAAAAGTTGATCAAAGCCAATATCTTCTATAATTTCTCCTGTGTGGAAGGTATCCCCGCTTTTTAAAATGTTCCTTTTACGAATGTCTAATGGATCTAGGCCCAGCTTTTGGGCAATAATATCGGTTTGTTGCTCGTATGCCCATGCTACTTGGGGAACTCCGAAACCCCGCATCGCTCCGGCAGGCACCTTGTTTGTATAAACGCAATAAGAATCAATTTTTACATTGGGAATCCGATAGGGACCTCCGACAGAAAAGGAGATATTCTTGCTCACAATGGGGCCTGAGTCAGCATAGGCTCCGTTGTCGAGGTAAATAGTCATTTCACGAGCCATTATGGTTCCATCTTTTTTAACGCCAGTCTTAAGGATTGTTTTACTCCCCTGTTTCGAAATGGTTAGAAATTCTTCCTCACGGGTGAGAATAATTTTCACCGGCCAACCAGCTTTCCATGCCAGGGCAATTGCGAGGGGCTCTAATTTAGGGCCCATTTTCCCTCCAAAAGCACCTCCAACATAAGGAACAATAATCCTGATGCAGCTTTGGGATACGTTGAAAATTTGAGACAGTTGAATCTGGAGATTTGATGGGTCTTGGTTGTTAGTTATAACTTCAATCCTCGGCCCTGGTAAAATTTCCGCAATGCAGCAGTGGACTTCCAACGGGGCATGCTGATTCGGCTCTGTGATAAATATGTCTTTAAAGATAAGATCAGACTCTTTAAATCCCTTCTCCACATCGCCATATCTTAATTTGGAATAGTTGCAGATGTTTGTTCCTTTGATAGGGGTCAGTATATCTTTATAAACGGGGGGAGGCAAAATATTATCATGAATCAAAGGAGCATTTGGAGCAATGGCTTCATCAACGGTAAAAACTCCGGGGAGTCCCTCGTATTCAACCTTTATCAATGAAAGAGCTTTTTCTGCTGTAAAAACGTCAACCGCCGCTAAGGCTGCAACGGGGTCCCCTACGTAGCGTACCTTATCAATGGCTACAATCGTCTGGTCCATTATGCTCATTCCGTAGGGGTTAAACTTTCCATTAACGTCATCCCTAGTTAGAACCGCTTTGACCCCATGGACATTTTCGGCTCCCGAGGCATCGATCCTCTTTATCCGAGCATGAGCATAAGGGCTTCTTAAGACTTTACCATAAAGCATGTTAGGAATTTTTATATCCGTAACAAAGAGCGCTCTTCCGGTCGCTTTTTCAAATCTATCTAAGTGAGGCACATCTTTTCCAATATATTTGAGTGTTTTCACAAATTTTACCTTCCGACTGCGATCTTGTGCCTTAAGATGTCGATCGGAGACAGTCCTTCAACACGGGCGCCGCTTTTCCATTCTTTCATCCAATCACAAAGAATGCGTTTCTAATAGAACAAAATAACGCTCATAAGTATCGACATACCTTGTTCCCAAATTAACCGAAGGTATCAGTCATACATAATCCACCTTTTCCACACCAGGAACGGTGATCTTTCTGTAATATTGCTTCTCTTCCTTCGATATTGTGGCATCGATCCCCCATCGGCTGACGGAGCGTGTCTCTTGTCGAGAAATATGCACCGGGCTAATTGTAATATCCTTGGCAGGATTCATTCTCGTAGCCAGCGCCCACTCTACTTCAACAGGGTTATAAACATCGATATCATCATCCACTACGATTACTAAGCTAGGCCCATGGCGAGCATGCAGTAAGGAATCGATGATCTTCTTCGGCTCCTGGTCATCCTTCTTGTTAATGGCAACAACAAGGTGATAGTGACAAGCACCACCGGGAGTGAAGTTAAGAGCTTTGACATCTGCGAGGTCGCTGATGACTCGATAGGCGCCGGCTGCGGATGACCACTTCTTCAAAGTATGGTTCTCGGTCATAGGAAAACCAGTAAGCATCGCTTGGAAGATGGGCTTCTTCCTCATAGTTATAGCTGTAACCTTAATTACGGGGGCTTGGGTTCGGAGGGTCCCGAGCATGCTGATATAATTACCCGGGAATTCGCCAAACGGTCCACAGAAGACTCTTTCGTGTGGAATAATAACACCCTCGATTACGATCTCTGCATGAGCTGGAACAGTAACATCAATAGTTTCACATTTCACCACTTCTATAGGTGCTCCTTGGATTGCTCCAGCAATTTCCGCCTCATCGATTCCTTCAGGTGCGTTGACACAACTAGCAAGTGTGTAGGCTGGTTCCGCCCCTATTACTGTAGCAATGGGTAATCCGTGTCCTTCTTTTTCGGCTGCGTCAATCATTAATCCTAGATGCTGTGGTGGGAACGCCAGAATAGTCGTCTTATCTTTATCTAGTACTAGCCTCCGATGTATCGAAACATTTTGGATACCTGTCCAGGGGTCCCTCGCAACCTCCACCCCAGCTGTAAGGTAGGAGCCCGCGTCAAGTTCAGAATAAATTGGTACAGGCAGCTGAGCAAGGTTTACATCCTTTCCTTTTAGGATGACTTCCTTTACCGGCGCCCTCGTAACGATTCTGGGCGTAACTCGTTTTTGATCACATTCAAGATAACGGTTGAAGATACTCTGTTCAGTTGCATCAATTGGAAGACCTAACGCTAAGGCAATGAGCTTTTGAGTAGCATAGGCTCCGCTGGCTACTCTCCACCCAGGAAAGCTTTTCACGTTCTCAAAAAGAAGCGCAGGCCCGTCATTGTCGGATATCTTTCGGGTACCAGCAGCAATGTCAAAGCGGGTACACACCTCTTTTCGTACCCGAAGCAGCATTCCCTTTTCCTCAAGTGATTCGAGGTGACGTCTAAAATCTTTGTACAATTTTGCGCCTTCTTCTTTCGATAAAAGGTAGGAGATCAATCACTTTTTCACGCCCCCATTACATAACTAGGTAAGCAGTATACCAAGATGCTCGCAAATTTCCCAGCTGACCATCTTTCCATATTACTCCGTTTCTTGCCAAAAGAGATATAGATTCTCTACGGATGCCTCAGTTTGTTTACCCTCAATTATAGTGCAAATCCGCCTGCACCAAGATAGGCCTTCTTAACACGCTCATCTGTATAAACATCGGAAGATTTCCCCTCAAGAACAACCGTACCTCTCTCTAATACATACGTCCTATTAGATAATCTGAGAGCCATGCGCGCATTTTGTTCCACTAGCAGAATGCTTACTCCACTCTCCTCAATGTTTCTAATTATCCTCCCTACTTCGGCTACCATTATTGGAGATAATCCCAAACTAGGCTCATCCATCAAAAGTAATTTCGGCCTCGACATTATGGCGCGAGCGATCGCTACCATCTGTTGCTCACCTCCACTCAGACTCCCGGCCAGCTGCTCAGTCCTTGTTTTTAAAATAGGAAAATGTTGATAAACATTCTCTAAATACTTGGCTATTTCTTTCTTGTCTCTACATAAAAAAGCACCCAAAACTAGATTATCTATGACCTTCATAGAGTTAAAAAGCCTTTTCCCCTGTGGACTATGGGCAACCCCCAAGGTGACAATCTCATAAGCCGGTAACATATCTATTTTGTTATCCTGAAACCATATTTCGCCTGAAGAGACTTTTTTTAGTCCGGAGATAGCCCTTAAAAACGTGGTCTTTCCCGCTCCATTTGCTCCTATAAGACTTACTATCTCTTTTTCTTCAACGGCTATTGATATACCCTTTACTACCTCTGCTAGCCCGTAATGTATCCTTAAATCCTTGACTTTGAGCATTCTATCTTCATTCCTCTTCACATCCTAAATAGGCTTCGATTACTTTTTCATCATTCCTAATCTCTTCGGGCGAACCTTCAGCAATTTTCTTCCCAAAATCTAACACAGTAATCCTTCCGCATAGACTCATTACTGCCGAGACATGATGCTCAACTAACAATACGGTAATACCACTCCCTCTCATTCTTCTAATTAGCTCTGTCATGATCACGATTTCCTCGTTATTCATACCCGCGATCGGTTCGTCCAGTAATAATAGAGTGGGTCTAGTGGCCAAAGCTATACCAACTCCGAGAGCCCTCTGATGCCCAAAAGGTAAATTTCGTGCCAACTTATCCCTGATTGAAGTCAACCCCATAAACTTCAGTACCTCCATAGTCCATTGACTACAAATCTCCCGTTCCCTCTTAGACATTGAGGTGTGCAAGAACTGCCTTACTGGTCCAGCCTGATAATTCTTATGGTAACCCAAGAACACATTGTCATATACTGTTGCATCCATAAATAAGTTTGTCAGCTGAAAAGTTCTTGCTATTCCTTTCTTCACCCTCGCGTGGATTGATAGGTCAGTTATATCTTCTTTATTAAATATAATACTGCCTTTTGTAGGTACATAAAACCCGCTAATCAAATTTATTAGGGTAGTCTTACCGGCACCGTTTGGACCTATTATCCCACGGATTTCAGACTCATCGATTTCGAGATCTAAGTTATCGATCGCTCCCAAGCCACCGAAATATTTGCTTGCTTTCTTAACCTTCAATAACGCCACTGACACCCTCTCAAATATTCTCTTTCTCTAGAGGAGAAAACCGCGGTACTTAGATAGTAAACCCAGTATGCCTTTGCGGAAAAAACGGGCAGAAACTATTATCATTGCTCCCACGAGTATCGGCTCATACTTGTCAGCGATGCGGAACAACTCAGGCAGTGCCTTCATTACCACTGCACCAACGATTGGCCCTGCAACAACAAAATTCAGACCTCCAATAACAGCACTTATCGACATATACAGCGACCTGACCAATTGAAACGTACTTGGAACAATATATGTTGAGTAGTGCGCATATAAACTGCCAGACAATCCTGCAGTGAAACAAGCAACGACATAAGCTGCCAGCCGGTATCTAAAAACGTTTACTCCTACCGATGCTGCTAGCTCGCTGGATTGACCAATTGCTACCCATGCCTTCCCAATGGGTGACTTATAAAAAGCATAAAAAATAACCACGCATATAATTATCAAAGCAAGTATGAGATAGTAATATGACGTGTGAGTCACGAACACGAAAGAACCAATAGCAGGCCGTGGAATCTTGCTGATACCATCCCAACCGCCCAGTCCCTGGATGTGCCCCAGTGCTTCTACAAAGACCTCAGCAATGACGATGCTAATCATAAGAAAGGTAACCCAACCAGCCCTTATAACTAGTGCGCCCAAGACAAAAGCCACGAGAGCTGCTCCTAAACCCGAAAAAACTAAACAAAACCAAAAATTCACATCGTAGGCGGTGGATAGTAAACCGGAAATATAGGCTCCAATACCCCAAAAGGTGGCTGCGCAGAAGCTTATTAACCTTACTCTATATTGGAGGACAAAACCGATTACAACAACACTTTCCAGCCCTGCTATATTGATTACATATATCCAATGTTGACTCCTTATGATAAAAGGAAGGAATAGTAGGATTAGGCCCACAATTATAACAATGATCCGGTTTCCGTAATTTGATAACGGCACTTAGGTGGTCCTCCTGAACTCCACACCCCATATCCCCCAGGGCTTAACATACATCAAGATCGCAACTACCAATAGCATGATCACAGAATCCAGAGTGCCGAAAAAATGGTAACCAAAACTCTTTACTAATCCGAACAAGAGTGCCACTATAACAGCGCCTTTGATACTACCGTGACCCGCAACAACCACTACGGAAAGAAATACGATAATTATGGGCCCGCCCATGTGCGCTTGGGCTGTAAGAAGAGGCACGATCACTGCCCCTGCTATTCCAGCCATAGCTGAACCTACGGCCATAGCCATTAGAAACATCCTCCCGCTATTAATGCCTTGAAGCAAAGCTGCGTCCTCGTCTATAGTAATAGCTTCCAATGCCTTGCCTGTCCTCGTCCTCAAAAAATAGTACAGGCCCAGCATCACTGCAAGACTAAATCCTATTACTGCTATCTTTTCATACGGGACCGTGACACCACTTATCCTGAATGCGCCTTTGAAAATCGATGCAACAATCACGTCTCTTTCACCGACGGTTACTATTATTCCATGGACTATTATTAACCCCATACCTATGGAGCTAGTGCAAGTCAGAAACATATCGCCATATAAGGGGCTGAAAATGAAACGCCAAGATATTACCCCAAGTAACGCTCCCCCCAGCCCTGCTAGAACTATGCTCAAGCTCCAATGGGCGCCCAAGGTGGTGAGTCCTCCGTAAATGAAAGCACCGAGCATATAAAAATGTCCATGAGCGAAATTCAACACCCGTGCCGTCCCATAGACTAAGGCGAATCCTGTTGACACCAAGACATAGACTCCGCCCATAACCAAGCCATTCAATACCAATTGAGCTAATATTCGAATGTCCATGGTAACGTCCATTTTCTTGTTGATTTATCTCTTTAAAAGAAAAAAGAAGAAGGGTTCAGAACCAGTGCGAACCCTTCGGAGATTTAACTTTTAATTGGATTTATCACAAAAAATCTTTGCCTACCTCTAAACAGTCCAAGATACTGACTAATCCGTTTTCGGCCATGATTGTTTTGCGGCTTTTCCTCTTTATTGTTAGCGCATCTCTTTTCCTCCATAATACACTTCCTCGATAGCCTTAATCATAAAGTCAGGATCTTTTTCAAACCACAAAGTGATCCTGCCGTCCTTGACTATACCTACCCGGACCACCGACGCAAAGTTCACATACCTATTTACACCCATGTCTGGGCGACGGTAAAATTTCGCAGGGCCAAAGGGTGTCGAAACCACAAAATTCCTGTCTATGGTTGCCATGACTTTGTCAGGATCAAGGCTGTTCGCTTTCTTTGCGGCTGCAAGCCAAGTATACCAGCATCCAGCCCACTGAAGTCCCTCCGTTTCCCAGCTTCCATAGTACTTTTCATAATTCTTACGAAACTCCAAAGCTCCTTCGGGTATCTCTTTTAGACCGCTAAAAGTAGGATCAGGTAAGAATACATGGACTCCTTCAACTCCCTCTTTACCAATCTTTCCCACAATGTCATCCAGGGTGCTCTGAGATATGTAAGGAGCTTCAATATCTCCTTTGTAGCCGGCTTCGCGAAGTGCTTTTATGCATTGGACATACTCCGCACCAACCATAGCAACAACATGAAAATAATTAGGATTTAAGCTAACCACTTTACTAGCTACTCGGCTGAAGTCTGTTTCTCCATGCTTAAAATAAAGAGATGACAATACATCTATGCCGTAGGCTTTGTAGGTCTTTTCATGCTGAGTAGCTATAATGTGGCCAGTTTCGTCATCATAGTTACAAAGAACAACTGTCTTAATATCCGGTCTTAACTCGCGCAATACCTTAATGACCGTACATTCGAGCCTTGACGGGTAGGTGTGTACGAAATACTTGATATCCGGGGTAAGGAGCTTTATTGAGGCCGCACCACCGAAGATTGGTATCTTGTTCGGTTCTGTAACCCCTAACATAGCTAAGGTAGGAGCAGAACCAAAGGTCCCAACGTTAAATTTTATTTTGTCCTGAAAAACTAACTTTTCGATAGCAGCTCGTGCCGGATCAGCCTGGTACTTATCATCATAGATATGATAATCGATTTTATACGTCTTACCCCCAACAGTGAACCCGCCGGCTTTATTAACAATATCAGCGTTCATGTTAAGAATATTCTTTAACTGTATCCCTATTCTAGATTGAAAAGGAAGTGTAGCTCCTAAATTTAAAGTTTCTTCTGCTGCCGCTTCAACACGCTCCATGAAAACAAGTGAGACTACTAATGCTTGGATCAAAATAATACCTAAGATCATTAAAGTTCTCTTTACCATTTTTAACCTCCTTAATCATGCATATTGCTAAATAAAATTTGTTTATTCTATTTTCCTCTCGATTTCGACATCAGCCTTAGTGTTTCTTCCATTTAATTAAAGCTTTTTATTCACCTCCTTCTCCTGTTTTTGGCCTAGTAATCCATTACTACAGGCCTTGCTGGATCTTTTGAGACCTCGATACATTTAACTGGGCAAAACCATTCACATACCCAACATGCAACACAATCTTCCGGGTAAGCAATATAAGCTTTCCTTTCGTCTTCTTTGAAGCGCAAAACATCCTCTGGGCAAACGTCGACACATATTTTACACCCCGAACAAAGTTCAGAACTCAAACTTTCAATTGGCATAAGGTGCACCTCCCTATTCCTATAACTTCAATTAACCTGATTAATTTCAGTTACACTCAGTCAGATAACTACTCCTTTCATTAGACTCAGCCTTCGGCAGATAGTAACAATAGTTACCACTCAGTCAAATCAACATCTTTTCTTATAATTACGACTTAGCTTTAGGCACAGGTATGCTAGATGATGTCATCTTTCCATCTTCATTCTTAATTAATGTCCATTTTAGCCAATTCTCATCGTCCCTTTTGGGGTAATCATCCCTGATATGACTACCCCGTGTTTCAGTCCGATGCAGAGCTGCCGTCTGGGTCATCTCAGCACACAAGGCCATACTTCTAGCCTCATGATATTTAAGCAACTCATGAGGATTTGATGCCTTGACTTTTGGCAACACTTCCCTCTGAACTTCTTCAATCATATCCAGGGATTCTTTCAACCTGCTTCCGTTTCTTAAGATGCTGTACTTGGCGGGAACTATTGCTTGTTGAATTTTAAGAACGGCATCATAAGGTTCAAATCCCTTATCTAAAGTCATAGGGGCGTAAAGATCTTTCTTTAAACTTTCCTGTTGTTCTATATCAATTTGGGGTTCAAGAATTCCTGGAATAAACTTAACAATGCTCTTAGCTGCCTTAAGTCCTGTTACAGCAGCAAGACTAAGCCCCCAACCACCATACTCGCCTGAAGGTACTGCCCCTTCCATAGAAATGCCGGTCTTTATAATATCTCCGACTGCCCACAAACCATTTAGATCCGGACTCTTACACTCCAAGTCCACTTTAACATTACCCAAACCACCGATAAGACCAGGAATCCACTCGACTTTTTGGGAATGTATGTTAATTCCAGCCTTCTCGCGGAGGATTCTTTCCCCATCAAAAAATGCTCCTTGTGTATGTGCCCACTTAAGGACATTGTCGATTACCTGTTCTTCCAGTTGGGTTGGCCGTCCGCTCACATCAAAATAAATGGGCCCTCGACCGGCCTCGACTTCCATTGCCATGGCATAAGCTGTTTTTGAAAACGATTCGGAAATGTTTGGAAAGTACTTCGCCACAATCTTTTCCCCGAGAGCATTTACAAGGGCATCTTGTTGTCCCGCTCCTCGATACCAAATCTGGCATTCCTTGGAACAATTAGCATGTATAGTTCCGAACTCTGAATGTAAGTGCTGAGTCCCTGCCCTATATGCAGCAGCCACCATTTCACCACAGTTCATTGTCCACAGTCTGCGATTTTTATACCTACAGGCTCCGCTTGATAGCAAAGTGGCTCTGGCTTGAAAAACATAAAATTCACCGGTGATAATAGAGAAGCCTACCGCACCTACGACGCGTCCGTTATATTTAAGGAGATCGACCATTTCTATCTTGTCTACCATCTTCACGCCTTTGGCTAATGCTTTCTTTTTCAATTGCTGTAACACCTTGTGGGTAACCCAGCCACTCAACTTTTCTTTCATCTTCCAACTTGGAGCACGATCCATGTGTAGTTTGCCATCAGCATCCTTCATAAATGCAAGACCCCAATTAAATAACTCCATCAGGGATTCATACAGGCTACCCCCATAGTTGTATAACCACTCAATGTTACTTAGACCATCTCCTCTATAAGCAACTCCCTTTACCCATTCATCCAAATTTGCATCCGGTGGAAGAATAATCATCTGCCCACCTCCCGTCGGAACTAACCCGGCCCAACCTATTCCACCCTTGTCTACTACCAAAACGTTTAGATGCTCTTGCTGTTCCTTAATTTTAACCGCTGCCGTAAGACCGCCTAAACTGCCTCCTACAATTAAAACATCCGTCGATAGAACATTTGTTTGGTAATTTTCGGCTTTCATTGGTAGTCAGTCTCCTCTCCTTCGGTCGGGTTCCGACTGATGTAGGACTCCTGTCCTCCTTAATATCCAGGTGATATTACTCCATTGCCAAACTTTTTGGTTCTTAACGCCTTCAAGGGGAGCCACTACCTCTGCACCACCTAGAAGCTTAATTTCCACTTTCCCAACACCACGCTCATTCACTCGGTCAACGAACTTATGGAAGTACGGATTCACAGCAAAAGGGTCTGACCAAGACATTACAGCTTTTAGGACAATCGCCTTTGTCGGTGCCGCCGGTTGGGCCCAAGCACCAATCAAAGGCAACGCCCACAGTACCAAAACCAGACCAATTACCATCGTAATGCCACCGATCACTAATCTTTTCAATGTGACCCCCTTGTTCTATCTATTTTTATCTGTCTGACTAACATCCATACACCTTCATTTGGTTAGGCATTATTGGTCTGTTGCACCTTCCGCATGAAGGGCCTATTCGGTTGTGCCTAACGCTCGTTGTCGGATTTAACTTCTGTATCCTTGATAGTTCTCACCTCCCGTTTTTGTGCAAGTGTTTCAGTCGGCTCTCTATCGTTCGGCGCTGGGCATAACGGGGATAAGTATCGGATAATCACGTCGGGGACCATAGAGAAACTCCCTACATACTCCATAGACGGCACCGCCGAACTGCAATAGGGTAGTTAGGCGCTCCGATTTAGGTTCACCTCCCTCAATGATTTTGGAATCGATATGGGCTGCAACGCATTCACCAACAACAAAGGTGAAATCGGGATCTCCAGGAAAATCATAGTTGGCAATCATCTTGCACTCTAAAGCTACGCTTGCCTCCATGATAAGTGGCGGCTTAATTTTGGATGATGGGTACGGGATAAGCCCAGCTACTTCTATCTCATTTATATCGTGAGGCCACCGGTAGCTGGTTACAACAACTGAATGTATATACTCAACCGACATAACACTAAAACCAAATTCCCCCGTTTCTAGGACATTTCTTAAGGTATCCTTAAGGGTGGTCTTTTCGTCCTCGTTTGCATATTCTTTTCGCTTGAGTGCCTCGTCCACACCCATTTTAATGGAATAATGGTAACTCAGCAACCTGGTATGCTTTGGTCTTGCAACAGAGAAGCCAACACGGAGCGGTACATAGGAAACGGGGGTAATGAAAGCGTACGGTGCTGCGTTAACCCGTCCGCTCGCATCAACAGTAGTGATAAGAATGGCAGGTCGAGGACCCAGTAGTTGGGCCGCAAACGTCTCAAATAATTCCAATGGCTGGTCAAGCATGGGCACACCTCCTCAGTTAATGAGATATGAATCTATTTAGTCTTCCCTGAAATTCATTTCCACGTACAAGTTTTATATTCCCCATTGGTAGACCAGCTACTTCCTTGGAAGTGAAAAGGCCTTAAACTTGGTATTTTTAGGTAAAGTTTCACGTATGTAGTCTCTCTACAGATACAACCGATCATGAAGCTCTTCTGGAGAGCTTCTAAATTTGTACCAAACTCTTTCAGTCTTACCTTTCTAAACCCCTATCGTCTGTGGGAGGTAAAAACTGTAAAAATCCATCCAAGGAGTTAAGAATATGTTCTTTCACGAGAGCTTCCACTCGGTCAGCATCTTTTTTGACAAAAAGATCTAAGATTTCCTTGTGGATACGAAGTTCATATTTGTAATTTTCTCGAACATAGAGATACAAGAATCTGAACCACATACTCTGGTGCCTAAGATTTTCTAGAATGGCAACCAAAATGTCATTTCTACTTGCATAAATAAAAATCTCGTGAAATTTTGAATGGCACCTTAGGTAGCTCTTAAAATCACTCTTCTCCGCCTCCCCCATCTCATATAGAGCCAAATCCATTTGCTCGATATCGGTAGGCGTAAAATTTGGAATCGCTTGACGGGCAGCGAGTCCTTCCAAGCAAGCCCGGACAGGGAAAATCTCCAGAATATCCTTATGGGTGATTTTTCGTACGAACGCCCCTTTTCGGGGGATGATGACTACCAACCCCTTTTTCTCAAGAATTCGGAACGACTCTCGTATAGGCGCTCGACTTGTTCCAAACTTCTCCCTAAGATCATTTTCAACCAACCGATGCCCACCTTCCAATTCACCCTCAATAATGGCATTAGTCAAAAATTGAGCGATTTGTTCTACTAATGAGACTGGATACTGAAAGAGAGGCTCTTTTCCAGGCGAGTTCACTTTTATGCCATTTCGCAGAATTGATTTAATGTCGACTGCCGACATTTAGACATATTTCATCAACTTTGTCAAGGAAAATTTCTTATTTTTTCTCCGAAAAGCTCAGATCCCTTCTCAACACTCTGATTTTAAAAGATATTATCAACCTTATTCCTTATGGCGGAATTTCAGTCTTATTTCTTATTTGTCATTTACGGATTAAAAGTGCACACCTGATTTTGGGCCTTTTGAGTTATCCATAGGGGGTAGAGAGCGGGGAGATTTTAGCCCAGCCCCCTTGGGTGGAGCGGGGCGGCCCGAAGGACAAAATCTCGAAGCTCTTGTAGCACTCTGTGGATAACTCACTGCCTTCCCTCTTTGATTTGGGGCATATCTTCCTAAAACCACAAAGGAGGTTTAGGTTATGTCCCAATTACACAAACGATTTACTTCAGATCAAGTGAAAGAATTCCTCGACCGTTATTTAAAGAACGAAATCGAACGAAAGTATATCCAGGCAATCCTGGGGATCAGGAAAAGACGGTTTTTCGTGCTCCTGAAACAGTATAAAGAAAATCCTCAGCACTTCACGGTTCAATACCAGAGAACTACGCCTCCCCGAACCATCTCTCCTGAGATTGAACAGAATATCCTCAATGAATTAGCCATCGAAAAAGAAATCATCCAAAACAAAGAAGTCCCTTTAAGATCTTACAATTACAGCTACATCAAAGACCGGTTGAGGAAAACTTACCATCAGAAGGTCTCCTTGAGTACCATTATTGATCGGACCAAAAAGCATGGATTCTATCTTAAGAGACCTAAAAAGAGGGCTCATGATCGAGAAGTCTTAACCCATTACGCCGGAGAACTGATCCAGCATGACGCTTCTTTTCATCTCTGGGCACCGGCAGCTCGGGGGAAATGGTATCTCATCACTTCCCTGGATGATTATAGTCGATTCCTCCTTTATGCAATTTTAGTGCAGACAGAGACTACTTGGGCTCATATCTTGGCCCTCCAAAGCGTGATCCTCCGCTACGGACTCCCTTACGCCTATTATGTCAACTCCCATCGGATTTTTCGATTTGTTCAGGGAAGAGACTCCTTCTGGAGAACCCACCATCTCTTGACCGATGAAGCCACGCCTCAATGGAAACAGGTTCTGGAGGATTCAATGTAAAAGTCACTTATGCCCTCTCTCCTCAAGCCAAAGGAAAAATTGAACGCCCTTACGGGTGGCTCCAGGACCGGCTCATCCGTACCTGTGTCAGAGAAGATGCCACCGATATAACCATCGCCAGCTTCACTCCACGACTCAGGAAATTCCTTACCTGAGATTTCAAAGAGCTTTAAAAGAGAATCAGTCCTTGTTCAGAGAATTTAAAATCACACCCCCTTATCAGTCGGTGAAGGACATCTTCCACCTTCGAATGAAGAGAACCGTGGACCCTTATAGAAGAATTTCTATTCACAACTTACAACTCAAGGTGAAACACGCTACTCCAAGAAAAGAAGTCAACCTGCGCATCTACCCTTTAAACGAAGAAGTTTCCGAGATTAGATTCTGGTGCGAAGACAAACTGATCGATGTCCAAAAACTTAAAAACTCTGACCTCCAAGGTGTGCACTTTTAAAAAATTGCTAACAGGAAAATTTCTTATTTAGGACCTGAAAATTTGGAAAGTAGGGTGGACGCTTAAGATTTTTTCGGTAACAATTTCTTGGCGAACCAGCCTACCTTGTCTGCGGACAGGCAGGTTAGGCAGGGTGAAAATGCTGCAAGTTTAACTGCTTGAGGCCGGTTACGAGAAATTAATTGATTGTTCAGCTTTTTACGGAAAATCGAAAAAAAGATGCACCCTGACAGCTACCTCCCCATCATTGAAGGCAGGAAAAGACAAATCTTTGGAAAAAATGTGATGACGACGACGACTGCTATCATGGCTATAAGAAAAGGCACAGCGCCACGGAAAATCGTTTGCATGGGGACATCTTTGACTACTCCAGCAAGAGTGTAAACATTTAATCCAACTGGTGGCGTAATCAGTCCTGCCTCCATCATGATCACACAGATGACCCCAAACCAAATTGGATCAAAGCCCAATGCCTTAATCACTGGAAAGATGACTGGCATGGTAAGGACCATCATGGATATCGCATCCAAGAAACAGCCAAGGATCAAATAAATAATGATGATGATGGAAAGTATGACATATCGGGAGACCTGAAGCCCAGCCATCCAGGAAGATACAGCCATAGGTATGGTGGAAAGAGCGAGGAAGTAGCTAAAAACATTTGCCCCTGCTACGAGAAAGAGGACCAGGACTGAAATCCGAACTGCTTCCAGAAGCGAGGCAGAAAGATTACGAAAAGTTAATTTCCTCTTTAATAGAGCGATGACAAAAAGAGCTGTTGCACCGATCGCGCCAGCCTCCGTCGGATTGATAAAGCCGAGATAGATTCCACCCATGACAATGAAAAATACGAGCAATGTCTCCCACACCCCTGAAAAGGCTAAGAGCTTTTCCTTGAAACTCACCTCTCCGGGGGTCGCCGGAGCCAAACTTGGATCCATCTTCACTTCAACCACGATGATGACCATAAAAGCCAAGGAAAGAAGGATGCCAGGAAAAATACCGGAGATCAGAAGTTTTCCAATCGATTGTTCGGTAAGCATTCCATAAACCACAAAACCCAGAGAAGGTGGAATGAGAAAACTGAGCGTCCCTCCTGCAGCCACCACCCCAACAGCTAATTTCGGAGCATAACCGAATCGTCTCATCTCCGGAATGGCAACTGTCCCCATTGCGGCTGCGGCAGCCACAGAGGAGCCGCTTAAAGCAGCGAAAAAAGCACAGGCAGCAATCGTCGCAATACCCAACCCCCCCGGCAATTTTCTGAACCATTTATCAAACGTTTCATAGAGTTCTCGGGTGATTCCAGCATTCCCTGCAAATCCTCCCATCAAGATAAAGAGAGGGATGATAGTATAGGGATAATGGGCTGCGGTTTCATAGACCGTCTTAGCCACGACAGGCAATGCCGCGTTTATAGAAGTCAAATAACTAATGCCCAGAAATCCTACAAACATCATGACAAAGGCAATGGGCATACCGAGAAATAAAAAGAAAACGAGCAGCGCACTACCCAATATCCCAGCCGTGATAGGACTCACCCCTCCCTCCTTTTGAGTTTTCCTATTGAGTTGAAGAGGTCAATTAGAAGTTCCAGCCATAAGAGGAAACCTCCTACAGCAACGAGGAGTCTGAATGGATATTGAGGGATTCTCAACATATCCGAAACAGTACGTTCTCTGATGCCTTCTAACCACCCATGCCATATGACGATGGCAATGATGAACAAACTGAGTATCGTTGTGATGATCTCGCAGACCATTCGAACACGGGGAGATAACCGGGAGGTGAGAAAATCGACCCCTACGTGCCCCTTCACCTGCTGGGTGTAAGCTGCACCCAGCAGGATGAAGGTGGCTAAGATATATTCTGATATTTCAAAGGTCCCTGGGATTGTTTTAGAAAGAAATTTTCTACCGATTATATCGCCTGTGGTGAGCAACATCAGCGGGATGATAAAGGACATTCCAACGACAGCAACATAAAAGTTTAGACGATGTATCACCTTTTCTGTTTTAGTCCACCACATTGCCTGACTCCCCTTTTTCTGTGATGACTATATCGGCCCTGAACGATAAAAAAATAGAAAATGCGGTACAGGACAAGAATGTCCTATCTATCGTTCTTTTTAAATGGCTGCATTCATCCCCGCCCACAGGGCGGGGCATTCTGCCGCATTTTCGTAAACCCCCTCCCCCTTGATGGGGGAGGGAAAGGGTGGGGGTGACTAGGAACTGTTGGACCCCCTCCCCATCATCCCCTCCCACCAGGGGAGGGGAGAATTTTAGGTGGGGCTATTTTCTATTTAACAGCCTAATTCCTATTTCCATTCTGGTGGGAAGGCCACGACTTTAACGCCTCTCTTCTCGCATTCCTCGTTGTACATTTTCACAACCTCTTTGGCTTTAAGCCCCTTCCCTTCTAAATCGGCCACCCATTTTCTTGTTACATCTCTGAACCTCTCATACCAGCGATCCGCTTCATTCGGAGGAAGGTTATAGAGTTCTACCTTCTTGTCTGTGACCTCTTTCATCATCTTCTTATAGACTTCCCTAGTCAATCCCCCCGTGGTGTGAAAAGGATTGTGACACACATCGTCGACAACAGGCTTCAGGTCATCAGGAGTCTTATTCCAGCTCTCCTGGTTCATAATGACGCCTTCGGAGACACAGCCGAATGTTGTGACCACCGCATGTTTTGCCACCTCATGAAGTTTGAAAGAGAGAATCAAGGGTGGACACGTAACGATTCCATCAATTGTTCCTGTCTCCATCGCCATATAGACATCGCCCAAGGGCATAAATATTGGCTCGGCTCCCAGTGCCTTGATGTAATTGGTTTGTTGGCCACCCGGAGTTCTAATCTTAAGACCTTTCACATCCTCAAGAGTTTTCACAGGTTTTTTTGTCCACATAAAAGCCTGGATGCATCCATTTAACTCCACCATTTTCACACCCGGGAATTCTTGATTGAGAACCCGTTTGTACATGGCATTCCCAATATCAGTCGCGATATCCTTCCCATCGACCCAGGCAGCAAGGGAGAGCACATCTGTAAGAGGAAATTTACCTGGCTGCCAGGTGGCGGTGAAGTAGCCCATATCCGAAAGACCTTTTGATACAATATCGAAATGCTCTGGTCCTTTGCCCAATGCCCCGCCAGCGTACATAGTGGACGTGATTCTGCCTTTGCTCTTCTTTTTCAGTTCTTCAAGCATCGGCTCCCAGACTGTTTTGACCTCATACCCTACAGGAACATGCCAAGTGCTAAATCTTAAATTAGTAGTCTGACCATAAACCAAATGGGAATGGCCCAACCCCGTTCCCAATGCAACACCGCCGATGAGTGAATTTTTCAAAAAATCCCTTCGGCTAATCTTCCTTTTCATTTTAAAATCCTCCTTTCTTTGAGTTTTTTAATATGTAGGGAATCTTTGCACCATCCATCCGTCCAACCCTTCCTCGAACAACAAAATATTCGAATATGATTTATTTTTTGTCAACATCTTTCTGTCTATGTGTCTATGTGCAATAATTTCATAGGATGATT